>ENA-UOOI01000145-UOOI01000145.1-fermentation-metagenome-genome-assembly--contig:-NODE-145-length-88100-cov-150.758612_pt1 | contig 88100 bp, 75 predicted proteins | sample MGYA00245779_ERZ724027 | MGnify/ENA primary metagenome ERZ724027 (study PRJEB28704, sample SAMN03018318) | fermentation metagenome | biome: anthropogenic terrestrial biome; feature: soil...
CATTGTACCAGAAGGGCTGACGAGCCCTCAACTTTCATTTAACTTTACAATACGTCTGTAAAATATAGGAGGTTTTAGAATGAAAACTGGAAAATTAGTAATTGGAATTGTATCTATCGTTTTATCATTAGTGATGCTATTTCAGTCATGTGCCGCTAACGTTGGTTCCGCACTGAACGGAGGAACCGATGCAAGTGGAAGTGTAGGTACATTAGTTGCAATTTTAATGATCGTTGCTGGTATTGTCGGTATCGCGGCCCGCAGCTCAAAAGGTGGTGCAATTGCGGCAACGATTATTTATGCAATCGCTGGTTTGTCTGCAATCGGAGCATCTACAGGAATCTATAAGGATTTGCTTGTATGGGGCATCGTTGCTTTAATTTTCGCTGTTGTATTTCTAATTTCTATTTTCAAGCAGGATTATAGCAAACCTAACACGCCATCTAATCCGACTACTCCGCAAGCGTAATGACTGACTTTTTCCCGACCTTTTACTGGTCGGGATTTTTTTATAAAAATATCCTTAGCGGCGTTGACATATTATATCTAATTTGAGATAATATAAATATCAATGAGAGAAGCGGTTACAATGAGTAAAGAAACAAATACGCAATATCATTACAAAATGCAAACTGGGAAGCGGTATTGATGAATAAGTACGAAATTGTTTTATACTGGAGTGAGGCAGATAACGCCTACATTGCGGAAGTCCCGGAACTCCCGGGCTGCATGGCAGACGGAAAGACACGTGCAGAAGCGCTGACCGCCGCTGAACGTGTGATTGACGAATGGATTGAAACAGCAACGGCTCTGGGCCGTCCCATACCGAAGTCGAAAGGAAAATTACAGTATGCCTAACTCCGTACGTGAACTCAGTATGCAATTGGTAAAAATACGCAAGGAGTCCGGCTTGTCCCAAGCCCAGCTTGCGGAAAAGGCCGGTATCAAACAGTCCAATGTAGCACGCATCGAAAGCGGTTCTAGCGTTCCCACTCTTTCAACCATGCAGAAAATTTTAAAACCACTTGGCTGTAAACTTGTAATTACGAAAAGTTCTGCTCAAAAGATGAAGTAATGGATATTGTGAGGCGATACCATGCAGACAGCAGCGGCATACATTCGCGTCAGCACAGATGACCAGCTGGAATACAGCCCGGAAAGTCAGATGGAACTGATACAAAAGTATGCCAAAGAACATGATATGATTTTGCCGGCGGAATACATTTTCCGTGAAGCGGAAGGCATCAGCGGCCGGAAAGCCAACAAGCGGCCGGAATTTCAGCGCATGATTGCCACGGCACGCGCAAAGGAAAGCGACATCAATGTCATCCTTGTTTGGAAATTCAGTCGATTTGCGCGTAATCAGGAGGAAAGCATTGTTTACAAATCCTTGCTGAAACGGGAAAAGGGCATCTCGGTTGTCAGCATTTCCGAACCAATCTCCGACGGCGAATTTGGCAGTTTAATTGAGCGCATTATCGAATGGATGGACGGTTATTATTCGGTTCGACTGGCCGGCGAAGTGAAGCGAGGCATGACAAAAGCATTTGAAACCGGACATCCGGTTTCAGTCGCGCCAATCGGTTACTTGATGAAGGACAGTAAGCTGGTTCCAGATCCGGAAACCGCACCATTGGTGCAGATGATTTTCCGCGATTATTTAAACGGGATGGGCGCCAAAAAAATTGCAATGAAAATTAATGCAATGGGCATCCGCACGCGGCGGGGAAACCTTTGGGAAAACCGTACCGTGGATTATGTGTTACGCAATCCTGTCTATATCGGGAAAATTCGTTGGAATCCAGATCACATTACCCGACGAAGTTATGACGACCCGTCCGTCAAAATTGTAGACGGCAAACATGAACCAATCCTTGACACGAAAACTTGGACCGCTGTGCAGTCTAAAATTAAGGAGAATCGAATTTTGAACAGCAAATATGTACATCACATTACACCATCTCTACACAGTCCATTACAGGGAATTGTAAAATGCAGTAACTGTGGGTCTACACTTTCTTTTACGCATGGTGGATTTCAGTGCTGTGCATTTGCTCATGGGCAGTGTACTGAATCACATTACATCTCCCTGAACAAGTTGGAAACTATGGTTTATTATTCGATCAATATTGATTTGACATCCGGAAATATCTCTCTCATTCACCGCACGCATCCGGAAAAGGAGAAGGAATCTCTGGCTATCCTGCGGCAGCAGTTGGAACGTGAACGGCAAAAGCTGGCACGTGTAAAGGAAGCCTATGCTTCCGGTGTCGACACACTGGAAGAATACAAGCAAAATAAAGTCCGTATCAATAAACAAATTGCAAAGCTGGAATCTCAGCTCAAACAATCATCTGCACCCATTGATATGAAGGCTTATTGTAAAGACAGGCTGGCCCGTCTGAAACGCATCCAGTCTCCGGACGTTCCGATGGACGAAAAAGCCAAACTTATGCGATCTTTTGTTGACCATATTGTTTTCGACCGCCAAAGCTGCAGCGCAGAAGTTTTTTATTATGCCTGATTTTTTATAATCTTAAATTGTCATATTTTTCAGTGTGGCCCACCGTACTGTGCAAGCACAATTTTCGCCATATTGGAATCTGGGTTTTTGATATTGACTGGATACTGCAGGCGCTTCTCATAATTCCACATTGGTGCTTCCCTCCTTCTGCTGATCCGTTTCTCTCTCCCATGGCCATGGCTCCTGTACCCAAGCCCAGCGGTTGGTCGTTGTATCACTAATGGTCAGTGGACCATATGCCTCCTCATACTGCTGCGTAAGTGCCTGCGTTTCTTTTTCATATTCATCCAAGCGCTTGATTGCAGCACAGTCTTTGGGATGCGTATCCAGAAAAATTTTCAGTTCCCACATAGCAAACATACAAGCATTGATTTTTCGCATCAAACGCTGCTGCTCCGTCATGACTTTGCACCTCCTTCAAAGGGTTTATCCAGATCGCTAAACAGCGTTCCGGAATCAAGCGCCTTTTCCGGCGGATAAAGGTTCTCAAATTTTTGAAACGGTACATAGGCCATTGCCAAGGCTGTTTTTTCTGGGAATGGAGCCACAGCTTTCAGATTACAGGCCTGCCCCTCTAATTTTTCATCCATCAAAAGTCCTCCTTTTCTGGGAAAATTCCCTTTCCATCTTATGCGAGTTCCGCTTATTGTGCTGTTTGAGTACCGCTTTTAAAAATGGTCCCTGATTTTTACCTGTTTTCAAATTCATTCACGATTTAGACAATTTTGTACAATAAATCAAAATTATATTTAGACATTTTATCGAATTTAAATTGCATTTTCTTGTAATGCAAGGGTAAATATGTTAAGATAGCAAAAGTATTAAGCCCTAGGGTTCAAAATTAGCGGATTGCGTTTTACGCTTCAAAGATTAGAGGGAAAAAATGTCTATTGTATATTTGGTGGTTCCATGTTATAACGAGGAAGCTGTTTTGCCGGAAACGGTAAAAGAACTGACACAGCAGTTACAAGGCATGATTCAATCCGGACTGGCTGATGAAAAAAGCCGGATGCTTTTTGTAGATGACGGAAGTAAAGACCACACCTGGAAACTGATTGAAAAATTTCACAGTGAGAACCCATTTGTCAATGGGCTGAAACTGGCACATAATCGCGGCCATCAAAATGCCCTGCTGGCTGGTCTGATGACTGCCAAGGACGAAGCAGACTGCGCCATCAGTCTAGATGCCGACCTGCAGGATGATATTTCCGTTCTTCCCCAGTTTGTACAAAAATTTCAGGAAGGCTGCGATATTGTTTACGGAGTCCGCAAAAAGCGGGAAACCGATACATGGTTTAAACGCACCACGGCAGAAAGTTTTTACAAACTGCTAAACCGGCTCGGCGCTGAAGTCGTCTACAATCACGCAGATTATCGTTTGATGAGCAAGCGCGCACTGGATGCGCTCTCTGAATACAAGGAAGTCAATTTGTTCCTGCGCGGGATAGTGCCGCTCATTGGTTACCGCACCGACTATGTCTACTATGACCGACATGAACGTTTCGCCGGTGAAAGCAAATATCCGCTCAAAAAAATGGTCAGTTTTGCAATGGATGGAATTACTTCTTTCAGTGTCAAACCACTAAAAATTATTGCTAACATTGGTTTTATAGTCGCATTGATTTCGGTGATTGGTTTGATTTATGCACTCATTTCCCACTTTACCGGAAATGCGGTTGCCGGCTGGACTGCAATTATTTGTTCCATCTGGCTGCTGGGCGGCATCCAGATGCTCTGTCTTGGTATTGCCGGAGAGTATATTGGCAAAATTTACAGCGAAGTAAAACACCGCCCGCGCTTCCGCATTGAAAAACATTTAAAATAAAAGACAGACGCCGCTGAAAACCTGCTCGGATTTCAGCGGCGTTTCGTTATAATAATTACGCAAGAATTACACAAATTCACCATGTCCAATCATTTTGCCTGATAGAACTGCACAGCATTATTGGAATCACAGAGCCCAAGAAAAACTTCTTTTGCAGAATGATAGCCCTGTGCTTTTAATTGCTGCTGCAGCCAAGTTTCATCCAATCCCATTTTTTTCAGCTTATCTCCCTGGATTCGTCCGTCCATAATAATAGAAGTATAAATAGATTCCTGCTGGGGAGACAAATTAAGATCTGCCGGAGTTGCCGGTCGCTCTGTTGAAACTGGCAAAATAGAAAGGGTGCCATTATACTCATAAACTGCTGTCTGAATCATACTCAAATCAAAATAGCCGGCTTGGCGGCATAATAGTAAAAATTCACTGAGGTCCAATTTGGCTTTTTTCATATTTTGGCGGCTGATTTTCCCGTTTTCAAAAATTATGGTTGGAATTCCATTTGCATATTTTCGGATACGCGGGAGTTTATTCTCCATGATACTCATACAGACTGCAAAGATTCCATAAACCAGCATTGCCAGAAGCGGTTTCCATGGTTTCTGCAATTCTGTAGCCAATTCAGCCGCAATAGAACCAATGGTAATGCCGGTGATATAATCGAAAAAATCCAACTGGGCAATTTGCTTATGTCCCATGAGTTTTCCAATGATGAATAAGGCAACAACCGACAAAACAGAAGTCAAAATGACTTGTAAAATTTCCATGGCCGCTTTCCTTCCTTTTTCTTATTTCCGTGTTTAGTGTTTTCCATGAATCAAAAAATAAACATGGAAACAGCTGTGAAAGCTTTTGTGGATTTCGTTTGGCAATCATGATAAAATGAAATTAATTTTTTTTTGACATGACAAGTCGTTAGAAAGAAGCTGAATCATGAAAAAATGCATTCTTATACCGGATTCCTTTAAAGGCACTATGTCTTCGACTGAAGTTTGCAAAATTATGGCTTCCGTAATTGAAAGATTTTATCCGGATGCCGAAATTTGCAGCGTTCCTGTTGCAGACGGCGGAGAAGGTACGGTAGACGCATTTCTGCAGGCAGCCGGAGGGAAAAAAATCCGCGTTTATGTGAAGAACCCGTATTTTGAGGAAATTCCTTCCTTCTACGGAATTCTTCCGGACGGAACCGCAGTAATTGAAATGGCAGCTGCTGCCGGACTTCCGCTGGCAGAAAACCGGCGGCATGCAGAACTGACCACAACTTATGGTGTCGGGCAGCTGATAATGGATGCTGTTTGGGCTGGCTGCAAAAAGCTCATTCTCGGTTTAGGCGGCAGTGCCACCAATGATGGCGGCTGCGGCGCTGCCGCAGCGCTTGGCGCAGTTTTCCGAAAAGCTGACGGAACTGCTTTTATCCCTGTCGGACAGTCCCTGCAGGAAATTGCTTCTGTTGACCTAAGCAGTCTACAGAAAAGAATGACCAATATTTCAGTCCTTACAATGTGTGATATTGATAACCCACTATGTGGACCAGAAGGGGCTGCCGCTGTATTTGCGCCACAGAAAGGTGCAGATAAAAAGACGGTCCGTATGCTGGATCGCGGTCTTTCCCACCTCGCGGAAATTCTCCAACAGCAGACGGGAATAGACATTGCCCGAATTCCGGGGGCAGGGGCAGCCGGCGGAATGGGCGGTGGAATGGCTGCCTTCTTCCAGAGCCCATTACAAAGCGGAATTGAAATCATCCTAGACACTGTCCATTTCAATGAATTATTAGAAAGCACGGACCTGGTTTTTACCGGAGAGGGAAAACTGGACAGCCAGTCTATGCATGGAAAAGTTGTGGATGGTGTGGCACACCGCACAAAAGCAGCCGGAGTTCCCTTGATTGCAGTAGTCGGTGATATTGAAGGAAATGCGGCAGATGCCTATGCTGCCGGTGTCTCTGCGGTTTTCAGCATTAACCGTCAGGCCATTCCGTTTGAAAGAGCAAAACTCCGGTGCAAAAGTGACCTTGCACTTACAATGGAAAACCTGATGCGCACTTTAAAATGCTTTACACAAAAATAAGGAAGTACTTTGGCCGCGGCCAAAGCACTTCCTTATTGGATAAAAATTTTACTTCTATTTTATGCTTGCAAAGAATCTGCAATCGCCTGCGCAAGCTGTTCCATCTCTGGAAGCTGCTCTTTTTTCAGCGAAGAACGAATCGTGAGCGGCTCTCCAACCTGCTGCATATTTTTCATGGATGCAAGCTGTGCTGCCATCTTTTTCGCAGAAAGCGGTGCCCAACTGCCATTTCCAATTAAAGAATAAGTACGGTTCTGCAAATTCAGCGCCGCCATATCGTGCAGCAGATCTTCCATCGGCAGATAAATACCGGTATTGTAAGTAGGTGCCGCAAGTACAAAATGACTGTAACAGAACAAGTCTGAGATCACATAGGAATAATGTGTTTTTGAAATATCATATACGCGGAGATTGCTGATATTCTTTTGCGCCAATAGGTTGGCAAGTACTTCCGCAGCATTCTGGGTGTGCCCATACATAGAACCGTAAACAATGACAACGCCTTTTTCTTCCGGTTCATAACGACTCCAGCGGTCATACTTTTCAAGGAACCACGGAATGTCTTTCCGCCAAATGGGCCCATGAAGCGGACACAAAGCCTGAATGTCCAGTGTTGCTGCTTTCTTCAGCGTTGTCTGCACCTGCATACCATACTTTCCAACTATATTCGTATAATACCGGCGGGCCTCGTCCAAAACGCGGTGCTGAAAATCAACCTCATCGGCAAAAATCGGGCCGTTGAAAGCACCAAATGTGCCAAATGCGTCTGCGCAGAACAAAATTTTGTCCGTTTGGTCATAGGTCATCATAACTTCCGGCCAATGTACCATTGGTGTCATGACAAAAGTCAGCGTGTGCCTGCCAAGATTCAGCGTATCGCCTTCCTTGACCTCGATGCAGCGGTCCTCCAGCGAAAAATCAAAGAACTGCCCAAGCAGCTTGAAAGTTTTGGAATTTCCAACCAATTTCACCTGCGGCCAGCGGCGAACGATCTCATGAATCATCGCACAATGATCTGGTTCCATGTGGTTAATGACTAAGTAGTCCAAAGGCTTGTCGGCCAATGTGTATTCTACATTTTCCAGAAACTGGTGTGCAATAGACGCATCGGCAGTATCCAGCAATGCGGTCTTTTCATCCTGAATGACATAAGAATTATAAGTAACACCATTCGGCAATGGAAAGAGATTTTCAAATTGTGCAAGCCGCCGGTCACTGCCGCCGACCCAGACAACGTCTTCTGTAATATTCTGTGTGCAATACATAAAGAAGCTGCGCCTCCTAATTAGGAATCATTATTGTTTTTCACGACATATTATAGCATATCCCATTTTATAATGCAAGCAGGAAAAGCCATCCGATTTTTTTGTGTTTACTTTTCAGAAGTATAAATGCTGTTCATATTTTCTTGATTTCCGCAAATATCATTCATTAATTTGGATTTAGATCATGAAATTTTTAGATATTTTCCCTGAATTCACCGTTATTTTGAATTTTAGTTGACGAAACGGTTGGCTTATGTATATAATAGAATAATTCATAAGCAAAGGAGATGACCAGAGAACAAAAACATACAAAATTGAAAAAGCGCCAGACGCACGGGTACGGACCGCAGAACGGAAAAGGCGGTCCGGGTGACAGTACCCCAAGCGTGACGAGGAGAAGTGTGATCGAAGATTTCGGCGGATGCACTTCCGGCTGAACAAATACGGGCAGTCGTAAGGTAACGTACAAAGCGTGATGCGGGTGTCGGCACCCCGTGGAAAATCGCGGCAAAAACGTTGCTGTTTCCGTAAAATGAATACTACAATACGGAAAGGAACGAAAACTGAATATGTGTGGAATTATTGGCTATGTAGGCAATAAAGATTCTGTGGACATCTTGCTGAACGGACTCCGCAGGCTGGAGTACCGCGGTTATGATTCAGCAGGAATTGCCGTTTACGGAAAGAAAGGTATTTCTATTGTCAAGTCAAAGGGACGTTTGCAGGCACTGCAGGACAAAATTGATGCGGGATGCCGTCCATTTGGGGACTGCGGCATTGGCCATACCCGTTGGGCTACACATGGTGAGCCCAGTGATGCCAATGCACATCCGCACCACTGCGGACATGTGACGCTGGTGCATAACGGTATCATTGAAAACTATATGCAGCTGAAAGCGGAACGTTTGTCAGAAGGTGTCTCCTTTGCCAGCGAAACCGATACAGAAGTGGTAGCTGCTACATTGAACCATTTCTACACGGGCGATCCCATTTCCGCCATTGCGAAAACAGTGGCAGTGATGAAAGGCTCCTATGCACTTGGCATCCTTTTTGATGATCATCCAGATACGATTTACGCCGTCCGCCATGACAGTCCTCTGGTTGTTGGCCTCGGCGAACGGGAGAATTTTATTGCTTCCGACATGACAGTTTTACTGGACCATACCAAAAAGTATCTCCTTCCGGAGCCTGGCGAAATTGCCGTTGTGCGCAAAGACAGTGTTGAAATGTATGGATTGGACGGTAAATCCAAACACAAAAAAGTACTGACTGCAGATTGGGACATCGGAACTGCTGAAAAAGACGGTTATCCGCATTTCATGCTGAAAGAAATCCATGAGGAACCGGATGCAGTTCGGCGCTGTTTATCGCCGCGAATCCGCGACGGAAAAATTCAGCTGGGCATTTCCGGACTGCCTGATGATACGCTTGCACAAGTGGAGCACATCCATATTGTGGCCTGCGGCACTGCTATGCATGCTGGTCTGGTAGGGCGCTATGTCATTGAGGCAGCAGCCCGTATCCCCGTGGATGTCGATATTGCTTCTGAATTTCGTTACTGCAATCCGATCCTAGGAAGAAACGACCTAGTTATTTTAATTTCCCAGTCAGGCGAAACTGCTGACACGTTAGCTGCCCTGCGTTTGGCAAAGCAGCGTGGGGTTCACACACTAGCGATCGTGAATGTGCCGGGTTCTTCCATTGCCAGAGAAGCCGATGATGTACTGTATACTTGGGCTGGTCCGGAGATTGCTGTGGCAAGTACAAAAGCATATGTTGTGCAGCTTTCTGTGCTGTACCTCTTGGCTATAAAGCTGGGACGTTTACATGATAAGCTGACCGCAGAGGACGAAACTCAGCTTTGCCGTGATTTGCTGGATATTCCCGATAAACTTCAGGAAACGATTGACGGAGACTCTGCTGTACTGAAATGTGCACAGGAACTGAAAGATGCACAGCATGTATTTTTCATCGGCCGTGGAGTGGATTATACATTGTGTATGGAAGGCTCTTTGAAACTGAAAGAAGTGGCCTACACGCATTGTGAGGCTTACGCCGCCGGCGAATTAAAACACGGAACTATTTCTTTAATTGAAGACGGCACACCGGTAATTGGAGTGGCCACTCAGCCTTCCCTGTTTGCGAAAACCGTAAGCAATCTGGAAGAAGTAAAATCACGCGGGGCCAATGTGATACTGGTCTGCAATAAAGGCGATGAGGTTGACCCAAGTCTGACTAAAAATGTTTTGTGCGTACCAAAAGTGCAAAACTTGCTGTCTCCACTGGTTTCCATTGTTCCGCTGCAGCTTTTGGCCTATCATATTGCCGTGCTGCGTGGCTGCGACGTTGATAAACCACGTAATTTGGCAAAGTCCGTAACAGTTGAATAAAATTTTCTTCTGAATTTATTTTCATATGCATGCATTATTGCGTGAACATGAAAAGTGCCGCTGCCATAATTGGCAGCGGCACTTTTCATGTCAACTCATACAACTTCTTCATTGACAGCAATTGTATTTTCCCGTTCACGGTCCAGTTTTGCATTCCGAAAATACAGGGCCATGTCAATGGATATCTCAACGATATTCAGGAAATAAAATACCAGCCCTAAATAAAACAGAAAGTTCAAGCCGGTTCCGCCTGCTATGCTGTATTGCATAAATTTACGCGCAATGCCAAAAACATAGCCAATCCACAAGAACACTTCGAAAAAGATGCTTTTCCCTTTTGCTGTTCTGGACACATAGGAACGATAAATAGAAATCGGCCATGAAAGTCCAAAACATAAAATCATGATAGCTTCCAGTAAATCTGCCGTAATGGTGCCCCCTCAAAAATCCTTAAATTTCGACTTGTCTTTTAACAACTTATTCATTATACTAAAAATTAAGGCAGATGTAAAAGGTATATTTGAAATATCAGTCATATCAATTTGATATGGCAAAAGTAGTGAGGTTAAAATGAGCGTAAACTATGAATATTATCGGGTCTTTTATTACGTTGCAAAGTTCCATAGTTTTACAAAGGCAGCGAACATCCTGCTGAACAGCCAGCCAAACATTACACGCTGCATGAACAATTTGGAACACGAATTGGGCTGCAAACTTTTTACCCGAACCAACCGCGGTGTTTCGCTGACACCGGAGGGAGACAAACTGTATGCGCATGTAATCATTGCCTGTGAGCAAATCCGAGCGGGAGAAGATGAGCTGGCAAACTCTAAGAACCTGCAAAGCGGTATTCTCACGATTGGTGTCAGCGAAACCGCACTTTATGGGCTTCTGCTGGAAAAGCTGCGGAATTTTCATATCGTCCATCCCGGAATCCGAATACGAATTTCCAATCAGTCCACTCCGCAGGCAGTGAACGCGCTGAAAAGCGGCCTGGTAGACCTGGCCGTCGTCACAACACCCACCGGCATTGACAAAACGCTTCAGGAAATTCCGCTCAAAATTTTTCATGAAATTTTAATCGGCGGACCGCGCTTTTCTGAACTGGAAGGGAAAATGCTCTCCCTCCAAGATTTGGAGTCCTACCCCTTGATTTGTCTGGAAAAGGGCACCATGACCTATGAATTCTACAATCGCTTTTTTCTGGAACATGGGTTGTCTCTGCAGGCTGATACGGAAGCTGCCACAACCGATCAGGTACTCCCCCTGGTGAAAAATGATCTTGGCCTCGGCTTCCTGCCGGAAGGACTGGCCAAAGAAGCGCTTGCCAATGGAACTGTTTTTCGCATTTTTCTGGATGAGCCGATTCCGAAACGGTATATCTGCCTGATTCAGGACACCAGACGCTCGCTCAGCATTGTGGCAAAGGAGTTTAAAAAGGCACTTTACTAAAAAATCGTATTCCGCAAAAGGCAGAAAAGATTTTTTTGACATTGCCTCTTGTCTGCTCCACGCATGAATGCTATACTTCTATACGGATCTGCTGAACATTCCTATACTGGGAGCTGGAAAATTTGAAATGGTTCTTAAAACGATTCTGTGATTTGACACAGCCGGAATTGTATGGCATTCTACAGCTTAGAAATGCAGTCTTTATTGTAGAACAGACCTGTCCATATCCGGATATTGATGGTCACGACATAGAGAGTTATCACCTTTTCTTAGAGGATAACCAAAATAAAATCTGTGCCTGCTGCCGAATTCTCGACAAAGGACAGACTTTTCCAGAAGCTTCAATTGGACGCTTTGTGGTCCGAAAAGACAAAAGGAATGGCGGACTTGCCAGACAAATGCTGCAAAAAGCGATTACTTTCATTGACCAGCAAATGGATGAGCATGTCATCAAAATTGAAGCACAGGCTTATTTAAAAAATTTCTATATGGAAATGGGATTCACACCATGTTCTGATAGATTTCTGGATGACGGAATCCCTCACATTGAAATGATCCGGCGCGCATAGAACTACTGAAACGGTTCAAGAAGAAGCGGAGCTTAATGTCAGCACGAAACGAGTAAATAAATGCTTGACAAGTAAGGGTTCTATGCCGTATTATTGTATTAATCTATTGACACAGTATGAAAAGCACTTGAAGAATGCATTTTACAATGGCTGCCGACTATTTGCATATCATGGAATGTCTTGATCATAAGTTGATGTTTAGTGGAATGTCTTGGCAGTGCTTTCCATTAATTGCTTTATTCTTCCTCCCTTTCATGCTATAATGAAAAAATACTGTCAAGCAAATAGGTACATAGAAGAAAGGAACAACATATGCAGATACTAGAGATCATCAAGGCAGTTATTCTCGGTGTTATCGAAGGCATTACAGAATGGCTGCCTGTCAGCAGTACTGGCCACATGATTCTGTTCAATTCTTTCTGGCCCATGGATCCGCATGTTTACCGCGGCGGAAACGGGCAAGAATTTATTGATTTATTTCTCATCGTCATTCAGCTGGGCGCGATTCTTGCCGTTATGGTCTTGTACCGTCACCGGTTAAATCCATTTAGTCAGCACAAAACACCAGCGCAGAGAAAAGGTACGTGGATGCTTTGGTACAAGGTTTTCATAGCATCCATCCCTGCTCTTATTGTCGGTGTCCTGTTTGAACACAAAATCAAAACGAAACTTTACAATCCACCGGTAATTGCCGTAGCGCTCATTGTTTACGGTATTCTGTTTATTGTGATTGAAAACAAACACAGAACACCCCATATGAAAACGCCGGATTCCATAGACACCCGCACGGCATTTTTGATTGGCATGTTTCAGGCTTTATCCTTGATTCCGGGCACTTCCCGTTCCGGTTCCACGATTCTCGGTGCAATTCTGCTGGGTTGTGCGCGCCCTGCGGCGGCTGAGTTTTCCTTTTTCATGGCAATTCCAGCGATGATTGTCGCTTCCGGAAAAGACTGCATTCAATATTTCGTGCAAAACGGCGGCGGTTTTACCGGCTTTGAAACATCTGTGCTGCTGACCGGTATGGTAATTGCTTTTATTGTTTCTGTTTTCGCGGTTAAAGGGCTGATGAAATTTGTGAAAGAACATGACTTCAAGCCATTTGGCTGGTACCGTATCGTGTTAGGTGCAGTTGTCATTCTTTTCTCTCTCACCCACGTACTCAGGATGTCTTAAATTCATTATACTTTAAATGAAAAAACATCTAAAAAAAGCAGACGATTTTACATACTGTCAGAAAATCCACAGATATATAAAGAAAAGGATACTGCAGCTTTGTCTGCAGGGAAAGGGGTTTCATTTTTATGGAGTTTATAAAGAATCTGCTGCGTGGTGTCGGAATGGGGATTGCAGAAGTCATCCCCGGCGTGAGCGGCGGAACGATGGCAGTGCTGATGAACATGTATGATAAGTTAATCGATGCAATCAGCCACCTGAAAAAGCAATTTAAAAGCAGCATCTCCCTTTTGCTGCCGCTTCTTTTGGGAATGGCGCTGGCAATTTTGGCACTCAGTCATGTTATCACCCCACTGCTTCAAAATTACCCTATGCAGGTCAATTTCCTTTTCATCGGACTGGTCAGCGGAATTATTCCCATGCTGTTCCGCCATGCCAGCGAAGGCGGCTTTAAACCTTTACAAACTGTCTCCTTTTTTGTTATGTTTATGCTGATGATTTTAATGGCCTGTTTCTATTCGGTAACCAATACCGCTGTGATCACCACCATAAATGCTGCCGCATCTGTCCGCTTCGCTTTGATTGGTTTCTTGGCAGCGGTTTGCTTGATCCTCCCCGGTGTCAGCGGGTCCATGATTATGGTTATTTTTGGTATCTATGCATCGGTAATGGCGGCTATCAGCCGACTTGACCTCCTCTTCTTAGTTCCGGTTGCCATCGGTATCGTATGCGGCTTAATCTTTGGCTCCAAAATTATTGACTACTGCCTGCATCATTTTCCACAGGCTACTTATTTTGCCATTCTGGGACTGGTCAGCGGCTCTATTATTTCCCTTGTGCAGCGCGCTCTGCTGCCCGAGTCAGCCGGTAAAGTATTTACCCTGCCGGGAGCTGGTGGAATTGTCATCTCTGTTTTGTTAATGGCAGTTGGCATCGGCGTTTCCCTTCTTTTCACTTCTGATGTACTTATCCGTGGAAAAAAGCAGCCACAGTCATAAAACTTCAAAATAAAAATATGTTAAGGAAGCATGCTGCGTAGTTTCTTTACTCTGCAGCATGCTTCCTTTCTCTTTAAAGAATTGAAATAAAAACAAACCTTTTCAAAAAAGCAGAAGAGGCCGGAACACCCTGCAAAAAATTGACAGGGTGTTCCGGCCTCTTTCAATTCAATGATACTTGCGAATCAGTCAAGCGCTTTGTCTGCCACTTCCTGTTTCACACGAGCCATAAAAGCATCCAAAGACATAGAACCTAAATCGCCGGCTTTACGGTGACGAACAGAAATGTTTCCATTCTCCATTTCCTTGTCGCCGATAATCAGCATATAAGGAGTTTTCTGCAATTGTGCCTCACGGATCTTATAGCCGATCTTTTCGCTGCGGTCATCCTCTTCTACCCGGATTCCGGCATCCTCCAGTGCATGGTACAATTTTTGCGCATACTCCTGATGGCGTTCTGAAATCGGCAGGATCTGAACCTGCACAGGAGAAAGCCAAAGCGGGAATGCCCCTGCAAAATGCTCAATCAAAATTCCGATAAAGCGTTCAATGGAACCAAACACCACACGGTGCAGCATAATCGGACGGTGTTTCTGACCATCAGCACCTGTGTAGGTCAGCTCGAAACGCTCCGGAAGCTGGAAGTCCAGTTGGATGGTTCCGCACTGCCATGTGCGGCCAAGGCAATCGCGCAGATGGAAGTCCAGTTTTGGGCCGTAGAAAGCGCCGTCTCCTTCATTCACCTCATAGCTATATCCAAGTTCCGTAACAGCGTCGCGCAGCACCTGTGTTGCATTGTCCCACGTTTCTTTATCTCCCATGTGGTCTTCCGGCATGGTGGAAAGTTCAATGAAATAGGAGAAACCAAAGGTTTTATAGACTCCGTCAATTAAGCGAACGACCCCTTGGATTTCACTCTTCATTTGATCCGGCGTCATAAAGATATGCGCATCATCCTGATGAAAACAGCGAACACGCATCAGGCCGTGCAGAGCGCCGGAAAGCTCATGGCGGTGAACCAGACCGACTTCGCCAAGACGCAGAGGCAAGTCTTTATAGGAACGCGGTTTAAAATTATAGACCAGCATACCGCCCGGGCAGTTCATTGGCTTGATTGCATAGTCTTCGCCGTCGATAACTGTCGTATACATATTCTGCTTGTAATGAGCCCAGTGACCGCTGCGCTCCCAAAGCTTGCGGCTGAGGATAACCGGTGTCGAAATTTCCTGATAACCTGCTTTTTGGTGGACTTCACGCCAATAGTCCATCAGCAGATTCTGCAGCACCATGCCCTTGGGAAGAAAGAATGGAAATCCGGGCCCTTCTTCCATAATTGTAAAGAGCTCAAGCTCACGTCCCAGTTTGCGGTGATCACGTTTTTTGGCTTCTTCCAGCATGGCGACATAGTGGTTAAGGTCGGCAGCCTTTGGAAATGAAATACCATAGACTCGCTGCAGCATCTTATTGTTGGCATCTGCACGCCAGTAAGCACCTGTGCAGTTTGTTAATTTCACAGCTTTCACACAGCCGGTGCTCATCAAATGCGGACCGACACACAGGTCAATATAATCTCCCTGTTTATAAAAAGTGATCGTCTCACCTTTACTGCTGTGTTCTTTGATTAATTCCACTTTATAGTCCTGCTTGGCATCCTGCATCATCTGAAGAGCCTTTTCCGCCGGAACCTCGATCCGCTCCAGTGGAATATCAGCCTTAATGATTTTCTTCATTTCCGCTTCGATTGCCGTCAGGTCCTGCGGAGTCAACGTGCGCGGCAGATCAAAATCATAGTAGAAACCATTTTCGATTGCGGGGCCAATGGCAAATTTTGCATCTGGGAATAAATGCTGAACTGCCTGAGCCATAATGTGGGCTGTCGTGTGCCAATACGCTTTCTTGCCATCCGTATCATCAAACGTAAGGATTGCAAGAGTGCAGTCCGCCTTCAGCGGTGTACGCAAATCAATAACCTTTTCATTCAGGCGGCCCGCACAGGCGGCCTTGTAAAGGCCCATGCCAATACTCTTTGCCACTTCTGCAACGGTTGTCCCGGGTTCAAATTCCCGCACATTTCCTTTTAAGTTGACTTTTATCACGGAAGATCTCTCCTTTTATTATAATGATTCTATGCAAATTAGAATGATAATCAAAATAAGCCGGAATATGGAATATCTGTAAGGGATAAAAAAAGCGCCCTGCCCCTTCCTGGGGCAAGACGAATAGTCTCACGATTCCACCCAGATTATATCCTTAAACAGGACACATCTTTCTGCGGCGGGTAACGGCGCCGGACCGGTATACTTTCATCGGTACACACTCAGAGGCGGTAGCGAATGCATGGCTCCCGCCGCGGATACTTTCAGCCTTTGGTACCCGCTCTCTGCTGCAGGAGGAAATGCGGCTTCCTCATCAACGATTTCCGGTGTTCAATTTGTTTGTATCATAGCACTTCTGTCTGGGCTTGTCAATGAAAGTCCGGTTTTTTCGACAAAAACTTTTTTCATTCTCCACTGCTTGCGTTTGGAGAAAACCATCTCATGACAGATGTCGTGAAATTTGCAGGAATTCCGGTGAAAACCTGTATCTTTTCTTGACAATGGACCCATAAACGTTATACAATTATTCTTAAGATGCTGAATTGCGCATTTTCCGGGAATATACCCGGTCCCATTTTCAATAAAATGAATTTTAAAACGTATGCAGTCAGTTCCAGAAATAAAAACTGGAATTTGCTCCGCGGTTACAATTTTGTGCGGAAAAGCTAAAAAAGGCTGGCTGCACAGTCCACTGGAAGCACCTGTTTTGCTCCAGCAGATAGATTGGTAAATAAAAGCCGGAAGTATGGACCGGTAAGGTAGTCTGAGCTTTTTGAATTTTTGAAGCAGACTCTTTTTATTTAGTATAATATGTATTTTTCATGACAATTCCATATCTGTATGCAAGGCAGAAGGGGCGCGCTCCGGGACAGAGGAGGTGCTCAAACAATTGAATCCTGTCATCGTGATCGTTCTGTGCATTGTCTGCCTCGCTGCAGGCATTGCCGCGGGCTTCTTTGCCGGCGAACGTCACCGTAAACAGACCGCCGAACTTGCTATTGGTTCCGCAGAAGAGGAAGCGAAACGGATCGTAAATGACGCGCTGAAATCTGCGCAGGCGAAACAGAAAGAAACAATTCTAGAAGGAAAAGATGAGCTGCATCGGCTGCGGACGGAAGCGGAACATGAAATGAATGACCGCCGTAAGGAGATTCAGCGGCAGGAACGGCGTATCCAGCAAAAGGGAGAAAGCCTTGATAAAAAGCTGGAAAACTTTGAAAATAAGGAGGAAAAGCTTTCTAAAAAGAACAAGCAGGCTGAAGAATATCTGGCAAAAGCCGAAAATATCAAGAAAGAGCAGTTGGAAACTCTGGAGCGAATTTCCGGCTTTACTGCAGAGCAGGCAAAAGAATATCTGCTTAAAGAGTTCGAAACGGATATTCAGCATGAAAAAGCTGTTAAGCTGCGCGACTTTGAACAGCAAACCAAGGATGAAGCAGACAACTCGGCCCGTGAAATCATTTCAATGGCGATCCAGCGCTGCGCCGCCGACCACGTTTCAGAAGCGACGATTTCCGTTGTACCGCTGCCGAATGATGAAATGAAAGGCCGCATTATCGGCCGCGAAGGCCGGAATATCCGCACGATTGAAACACTGACCGGCGTTGATCTGATTATTGACGATACGCCGGAAGCAATTACAATTTCCAGTTTTGAACCTGTACGCAGAGAGATTGCCCGTGTTGCGCTGGAAAAGCTGATTGCTGACGGTCGTATTCATCCGGCCCGCATTGAAGAAACAGTAGAAAAAGCCCGCAAAGAAGTGGACGCAAATATTAAACAAGCTGGTGAAAATGCTGTACTGCAGGTTGGCATCACCAATATCCATCCCGAACTTGTGAAGCTTCTTGGGCGTCTGCGCTACCGCACAAGTTATGGTCAAAATGTATTGGACCATTCCTTGGAAGTTGCTTCGCTCTCCGGTATTATGGCGTCCGAGCTTGGACTTGACCCCACGATGGCCCGCCGTGCCGGTTTACTGCATGATATTGGCAAGGCACTTGACCATGAGATGGAAGGTTCTCATGTTGATATCGGTGTGGAAGTTGCCCGAAAATATAAAGAAAGCGAAGCAGTTGTGCATGCCATTGCTGCACACCATAATGACATTGAGCCAAAGACAGTAATTGCCTGTTTGGTTCAGGCTGCTGATGCAATCAGTGCAGCTCGTCCCGGTGCACGTCGTGAAAATGTTGAAAACTATATTAAGCGCCTTGAAAAGCTGGAGGAAGTTGCCTCTGGATTTGAAGGAGTAGAACGCTGCTATGCCATTCAGGCCGGACGTGAAATTCGTGTCATTGTGAAACCCGAAGCCATTTCGGATGACAAAATGACGCTTTTGGCACATGATATTTGCCGAAAAATCGAGTCCGATTTGGAATACCCCGGCCAGATTAAAGTGAATATTATTCGCGAAAGTCGAGTAGCCGACTTCGCAAAATAGAATAATTGCTGCTGCGGTGTATAGAATGTACATTCCGTGGCAGCTTTTTTCAACAGACATACAAAGCCGCACCCCATAGAAGGCCAATGTGGGAACTTTTACGGCAAAATGAAGTATCTGGGAAGGAGAAAGATTTATGAATATTCTTGCAATCGGCGATGTCGTCGGCAGTGCTGGCTGCCATTTTTTAAGGGAAAAGCTCCCAACACTTAAAAAACTGAAAGCAGTCGATCTGGTTATCGCAAACGGTGAAAACAGCGCCGATGGAAACGGGCTGACACCTTCTTCCGTTCGATATCTGCTGGACAGCGGTGCAGACATTATCACTTCCGGCAATCATAGTTTCCGCCGGAAGGAAAGCTATGATACTTATGACGAATGCGAACAGCTGCTGAGGCCCGCAAACTTTCCATCCGGCGCCCCCGGACGCGGCTTTACAATCTATGACATGGGACGCATACAAGTGGGCATCCTAAATTTGATGGGAACCGTTTACTTGGATCCACTCGATAATCCTTTTTTCACAGCAGACGCCATGCTGAAAAACATCCCAAAAATCACAGTGGTAGATTTTCATGCAGAAGCGACCGGAGAAAAACGCAGCATGGGATATTATCTGGACGGCCGGATAAGCGCCCTCTGGGGCACACATACCCATGTGCAGACCGCAGATGAATGCATCCTGCCCAAGGGTACCGGCTATATCTCTGACCTTGGCATGACTGGCGCTGTGAATTCTGTCCTCGGTGTAAAACCTGAGCTGACCATCCGCAAAATGCGCAGTCAAATGCCCGTTCGCTTTGATCTTGTCAAAGACGGGCCTTTTAAAATGGACTGCTGCTTATTTGAAATTGATGAAAAAACCGGTCGCTGTCAAAATGTTGAACGGCTGGAACTGCAGTAAAGCGGAGGATTAAAACCATGTTTTACGAAGAAGACTGGCTGATGCGCCAGATCAACATGATGGCAAGAGCCATTGCCAAGCTTGCATGCGGGGGAGAGACCAGTATTCGGTATGACCTCCATCGGCAAATTAAGCCCGGCGAAGTAGGCGGTGACCTCCGTTCTATGCTGACAGCACTCACAGCGCAGGGTCAATTCTGCAAAGCTGAGGACCTGCTTTTTGATTCTATCCATCCCGACCAACCGGATGACCTGAAACTCGGGTTGGATTTCTATACCAATCTCAATTGCCTTCCCGATGAAGTGCTGGCAGCCGGCAACTTCCCCCGAGAAGAAGTCAAAAGCGGGCTGGAGGATCTCATGCACTTTTACGGCATTTCTCTTGGGGAAAACAACTGAACATCCGCAAAAGTTTCAACGTAATTTTTGTACAGCAGTTTCTAACCACAATGGGAGTTTTCAGTTGAATCCCCATAATTTCTATGGTATACTGATATTAAAAAACAAGACTCAGAGACATTGTCGAAACTCAAGGCACCTGATTCCAGGCACCTTATATTAAAAAGTTTCTAAAGGAGCTTTGCATATGATTAATGGAACAGATTTGCGAAATGCGATGATTTCCGGTGCAAATAACATCGCCCGGCACCGAAGCCATATCGATAAACTTAATATATTCCCTGTGCCGGACGGCGATACCGGCACCAATATGTCCATGACTATGGCAAACGCTTCCGCAGAACTGCAGAAAGAACAGGGTGGGACTGTCTCTGAAGTTGCCCGAAAAGCCGCTTCTGGTTTATTGCGGGGTGCACGCGGAAATTCAGGCGTTATTCTGTCCCTGTTGTTCCGCGGATTTGCTGACGGTGTGAAGGATTTAGAAGAAATTTCCGGAAATGAGCTTGCCAATGCACTCAGTCTGGGAGTCGATGATGCCTATAAAGCCGTCATGAAACCAACGGAAGGTACAATCCTAACTGTTTCCCGCGTTGCAAGTGAAAAAGGAAAGGCTGCCGCAGGAATTGACAACGATACCATTTATGTCTGGAGTGCCATCTGTCAGGGTGCTGAAGAAGCGCTGGCAGAAACACCGGAACAGCTGCCCGTGCTGAAAAGAGCCGGTGTTGTGGATGCCGGCGGCAAGGGATTGTGCTGTATTTTTGAAGGAATGATGAGTGTTTTTCGGGATGGCGTCATTCTGCAGAATGATGCAGATGAAGAGATTGCTGTCGATTTGACCAGCAGCGATTCTTTTAACAGTGCTGCGGCAGAATTTGACGGGGACATCCGTTTCACGTACTGCACAGAGTTTATCGTCAGCCGTGAAAAAAGTCCGCGGAAAGATCCGGAGGAACTGCGCCGGTATTTGGAAACTATCGGTGACTGTGTCGTCGTCGTTTCGGATAACGATATTATTAAAACTCATGTCCACACAGAGGAACCCAACAAAGCTTTAGAGGCTGCACTCCGTTATGGTCAGCTTCTCACCGTAAAGATTGACAACATGAAAGAACAGCACCGCAAGGCAAAAGCAGCCGAAGAGGCTGTCAAAGCGAAAACAGAAAAAGAAGCTCTGAAGCCGGAAGAGCCGACAGAAAAAGTCGGCTTTGTTTCTGTTGCTGCTGGTGACGGTTTGAAAACTCTTTTCATGGATCTTGGCTGCGCTCATGTTGTGAACGGCGGTCAAACGATGAATCCAAGTACAGAAGATATTATGAAAGCAGTACTGGCAACCCCCGCAAAAACGGTTTTGGTTCTGCCAAACAATAAAAATATTACAATGGCATCGGAACAGGTCGTCCCGCTGGTAAAGGACCGTAAAGTGATGGTTTTGCCAACACGCACCATTCCGCAGGGACTTTCTGCAATGCTTGCCTACGATCCGGATTTGACGTGTGAAGTTAATGCCGTTAAAATGATGGAAGCAGCCGGGAAAGTCAGAACTGGTTCCGTTACTTATGCGTCCCGTAACAGTGAATTCGGCGGTCACCGCATTTCTGAGGGGGATATTCTCGGGCTGATAGACGGTAAACTGACAGTAATCGAAAAAGATATCATTCACGCCTGTTTTAAACTGACACATTCTATGGTAAACCGCTCTACAGCATTCATCACCATTATTTATGGCGAAGATATTACGGAAGAGCAGGCTAATGAAGCCTATAACCGCATTAAGTCCAAAGTAAGTTCCGACATTGAGATCACCCTTGTCAATGGTGGACAGCCAATCCACTATTTCCTGATTTCGGTGGAATAATGTCCTCTTTATTTGCACAGCCCATTCAAAAATTGAAAGGCGTCGGCGGCAAACGCGCAGAGCTTTTTCGGAAGCTCGGTGCGCCCACGGTCGGCGCTTTGCTATATTTGTATCCCCGTGCCTATGAGGACTGGAGCAAACCTTATACGGTCATGCAGGCACCCACAGACATTCCCTGTGCTGTGCGGGCCACCGTCGAAAGCATTCATGCACCTGTATTTACACATTCTGGCATCATGCTGATTCATGTGCGCGTTGTGGATGACGAGGGAACTCCCTTAGAACTCACTTTTTTTAATAATTCCTACATTCAAAACCTGCTGAGCAGCGGAACCTGCTATCTTTTCTATGGGAAAGTGAATCGGAGTTATGGAAAATATCAAATGGCTGCGCCTGCCTTTGCAAAAGATGGGCAGCACCCCGGATTGCGTCCTATCTATCCACAAACAAAGGGGCTCTCCAGCCGAATCATAGAATCGGCTGTCAAAGAAGCCCTGCACCTGTTACCGGATACGATTCGAGACCCGATTCCGCAGGAAATCCGCCAGCAGTACAGCCTGTGTGAGTTACGTTATGCGCTGGAAAATATTCATCAGCCAAAAGATAAGGAAAGTATGGAAATCGCCCGCCGCCGGCTTGCTTTTGAAGAATTGCTGGTTTTGCAGCTTGGCCTGCTCGCCATGAAAAACCGCATCCGCGAAAAAAGCAGTTTCCCAATTCAGCAGAACTTTTTGGAGAATTTCTGGGAACTGCTCCCCTTTTCCCCTACGAACGCCCAAAAGCGTGCCGCAGAAGAGGCCGTGCAGGACATGCAGAGCGGCTTCCCCATGAACCGTTTGATTCAGGGCGACGTCGGCTCCGGAAAAACCGCTGTGGCCGCTGCCTGCTGTTACACCGTCATCCGAAATGGCATGCAGGCGGCTTTCATGGCACCAACCGATATTCTGGCGCACCAGCATTACACCTCCCTGACAAAGCTGCTGGAAGCCGCCGGCATCCGTGTGGGGTTACTGACCGGTTCTATGAAAGCAAAGGAAAAAGCCGCTGTAAAAGCAGACATTGCCAACGGCAGCATTCCACTGTTGGTCGGTACTCACGCTCTTTTGACACCGGATGTACAGTTTCAAAGGCTTGGGCTGGTCATTACGGACGAACAGCACCGCTTCGGCGTCAATCAGCGCGCCGCGCTCGCCGAAAAGTCCAAAGGTACACATGTTTTAGTGATGAGTGCCACACCAATTCCGCGCACTCTGGCACTGATGATCTATGGTGATTTAGACATTTCCGTGATGAATGAACTGCCCCCCGGCAGACAAAAAATCCAGACTTTCTGTATTGACACTGGAAAACGGATGCGGGCGCTTCATTTTCTGCAAAAGCATGTCCATGAGGGCCGTCAGGCTTATATCATCTGTCCGGCCATAGAAGGTGGAAACGACAAAGCCAGCGTTACAGAATACGCGCAGCACCTGCAAGAGGTGCTGCCGGACTGCCGTATTGCTGCACTGCACGGACGCATGAAGGCAAAAGACAAAGACAGCATCATGGAGCAATTCTCTGCCGGAAAAATTGATATTCTCGTCTCCACAACTGTAGTGGAAGTCGGTGTTGACGTACCCAATGCCGTGGATATGCTGATTGAAAATGCTGAACAATATGGCCTTTCCCAGCTGCACCAACTGCGCGGCAGGGTCGGACGGGGCAGCTATCAAAGTTATTGTATTCTAATCACAAATGCACAGAATGACAATGCACGCGCCCGCATGAAAGTCATGTGCGAAACTTCCAATGGCTTCACCATTGCCGAAGAAGACCTGAAACTGCGTGGCCCCGGCGATTTCTTCGGGCAGCGGCAGCATGGCCTTCCGGAACTGAAAATTGCCGATATGAACAGCGACCTTGCAGTGCTGAAAAATGCACAGGAAGTTGCAAAGAAACTGCTGCAGCAGGACCCGCCGCTGGAAGAACCGGCTCACCGCGGCCTGCGTGCAGAAGTGCGTCAGCTCTTTGCGGAAAGCGGCTCTCCGGCCGGAAGCGACTAATAATTTTTTATACCACGATTTGAACACAGCTGGTACCGTCTGGCAGGCGGCTGACAACCAGCTGTTTTTTGATGACATTCTGCAATTCCGTCACATGGGAGATAATTCCCACCGTACGGCCGGATTTCTGCAGGCGAAGCAGAGCGTTCATGGCAGTATCCAAGGTCTCCTGATCAAGAGAACCGAAACCTTCATCAATAAACAAAGAGTCCAGCCGGACCGCACCCGAATAGCTCTGCACCGTATCCGATAATCCAAATGCAAGAGACAGAGACGCAAGAAACAGTTCCCCGCCGGAAAGCGTATTGACATTCCGCTCCCCGCCGGATGCCGCATCCAATACCAAAAGGTCCAGTCCGCCAAGCGCATTTCCGCCGGCAGGCGTTTTTTGGCGCAGAAGGCGATACCGCCCTCCGGAGAGGTCAGAAAAAAAAGTATTGGCACTTGCGAGAATATCATCCAGCATAATGCCCAGCACAAATTGTTGAATCGGCACTTTCTGTTTGGTCCTGCCGGAAAGCAGATCTGCCAGACGCCCAGTCGCTTCATACTGCACACGCAAATCTTTTCCTTGCTGTTCCAGCTTCTGCAGCTGCTTCTGCGAGTGCTGTGCGCTTTTTAGGCTTTCCTGTGCACGGCCTGTCTGTCCCGCCAACCTTCCTGCTTCCTGTTGGGCTGCATCCCGCGCCTGACGAGCGGCTTTCTCATCAGGTCGCTCCACATCCTTTGGGACCTCCGGCTGTGTTCGGTACTCTGAAATTGCGAGCTGATACTTTGCCTGTGCGTCGGTAACATCCGCCTTCGTTTTTCGGAACGCTTCTTCCGCCGCCGCTGCACGGCTGCGCGCATTTTCTGCATTCCGGCGGAGAAGGGTTTCCTGCTGCGTCAGTTTGTTCGCTTCCCCACGAAGCTTCTGCACAGTCTGTTCCAATTCCGCAAGGGTTGCGCTGCCCTGCATCTGCTCTGCAATCGCTTTTTCGGTTGCTGCATCGGCGGAAAACTGATTTTTCAGATCAGTCAAAAGGCTGCGCCTTTGTTCCGCTTCTGTTCTTGCCTTTTCCCGCTGTTCTTCCAACAGCTTAAGTCTTGCACGTGCTTTCTGCAGAGTATTGGATGCTGTCTTCACCTTTTCCTGCATTTGCCGCAGTTCCTGCAGCCTGCCCGATGGCTTTGCCGGATTCGGATGATGAAAGGAACCACAGACCGGACACGGACAGTTTTCCTGAAGACCCGCTGCAACTGCTGCCGCCGCATTCGTCTGCATCTCCATGTTGATTGCTTTTGTAATTTCCGGCAGTTTTGCAAGCTGTGCTTGAAGACCATCTGAAAATTTCATGCCCTTCTGCCAACGTTCCTGCGCCTCTTTTTGTGTCTGTTCGGCCTGTTCCAACAATTTTTGATTCTGCTGCAGCTGAGTCTGTGTCCTCTGAATCTTTTTTCGTAAAGTATCCAGCTGTCGGGCTGCATCCAGCGCACTCTGCCGAGCTGCAGCCTGCTCGCCAAGCTTCTTGGCCTGCGCTCTGCAAGTTTCCGCCTGCGGAAGTGCAGCCTGCATCTTAGCATTCTCCCCTGCCGCCTGTTGCGAACGCTTGGCTGCATCACTTAGGATTTTTTCACGCTGCTTCAATCCATCATAAGCATCTGCAGCCTTGGCTGCAATATCATAGACCCGATTACACTGCGCCTGTTTTTCCTGTGCAGCAGCCAAGGATTTCTGCAGCCTGTTTTGCTCTTCTGCAAGTTTTCGGCATTTTTCCTGCAGGCCATCCATGTCCTGCACGCCCTCACGCGAAACTATCGAAGCTCTGGCGGCATCATTTTGTCCAGCTTGTTTGGAAAGGCTTCCCGCCCGATCACGCATCCGGCGTGTCAGGCGTTCCCAGCGTTCTGTTGCAAACAATGTCTGCAGCAGGGAAGCCTTGTCACGCGAATTGGCCAGCAAAAGCTTCAAAAAATCCCCCTGCGGCAGGACGACTACCTGAGAAAACTGCTCACAGGTTAACCCTAACAGTTGTTCCGCCTGTTCTTTGACACGCAGTTCTGAACCAGAGCACAGCAATTCCCATTTTCCATCCTTTTTTCTCTGGTAGCACTCATGCACATCTTTAACTTTCATCGTATCGGCCCGCTTGGAATAATATTCTTTTCTGCTGCGAAACCATTTATATGCTGAACCACGGTAGCCGAATTCAAACTCGACCAAGGTTTCATCTTCCGGCTTTGCCGAAAGGCTGCGCATCCCCTCCCAACTGCGCCGCCCTCCAGTTGCTTTTCCATAAAGGGCAAAACACATTGCGTCCAAAATTGTTGTCTTTCCACCGCCGGTGGCACCTGTAATCAGAAACAGCGGATGCTCACCAAGCTCCGTAAAATCGATCTTGGTCTCATGCAAATAAGAGCCGAACGCTTTCATCCGAAGCCGAAGTGGTCTCATGCCTCTTCCCCCTCTTTCATAACCTTCTGAAACAGGGCAAGGTCCTGCTCCGTCGGCTCTGTGCAGCAAACCTGCTCCAGAAACGCCGTAAAAATCTGCTCATCGCTTACCCGGTGCTGCCGCATTTCCCGACGGAAACAGTCGTCCTCTTCCCCGCCGCCGGAAAGCAGGTATTCACTGGAAACCCCTAACAGGTTGGGATAGTATGGAGTAAGACGGTCAACGGGCTGATAAATTGGATATTCATCGGTCAGCTGCACCAACAGGTAGTCCTCACTCGGCGCTTTCTGTGCATCCGTAAGCAGCTCTTCAAAAGTGCCGCGCAGAATGCGGACATCATGCGGTGGAACAATAGGAAACAGTTCTGTTTCTGCATGATGCTCCTTCAGGGTAACCATCACGGCACTTTTCTTCTGCTTTTCTTCATCAAAGCTGTATTTGAGCGGCGAACCGGAATAGCGGCCGCAGCCTGCTTTCTGCGGCCCATGCAGATGTCCCAGTGCCACATAATCAAAGGGTTCAAAACAGTCCAACCCAACTTGGCTGCTGCCGCCGACAAATGCCGGACTTTCGCTTGCGCTTATCTGTCCGCCCGCGGCAAAGCAGTGTGTAACCAAAACATTTTGAACTGCTGGATCAGGTTTCACCTGCGCAAGCAGTGCACGAAACGCTTCATCCATCGTGCGCGGGCCATCATCCTCTTGTTGAAGCGCCGCTCTTGCTGCGGCAGGATCGCAATACGGCAGCGTATAAAAACAAAACGGGCCTTCTTTTGTCACGATGGTATAGGGGCACCACACGTCCTCCGGACGGGTTGCCAGCACTACCCCTTGCTTCCGCAGGAGAGAGGTTCCAAGGGAAAGCCGCTGCGCACTGTCATGGTTTCCGGTCACAGCAATCAGGGGAATCTGAAGCTGCGAAATTGCATTCAAAAAAGTATTAAACAAAGTAACTGCTTCCACCGGCGGAACCTGACGGTCAAAAATATCTCCGGCAAGCAGCACTGCATCCGGTTTTTCGCGCTCCAACAACGGCAAAAGCCAATGGAGCAAAAACCACGACTGCTCTCCCAACATGCTGCGCCCATAAAGTGCTTTGCCCAAGTGCCAGTCTGCTGTATGTAAAAATTTCATAAGCATCCCCTCCTCCATTCCTCTGGCAGTTAAGGAAAAAAGCCAACAATTCTATCTTTCTTTTTCTGCAAATAACTGGTATACTGTTGAAGTGGATATCATTTTAAATCTCAGTCACAGAAATCACCGATTCTTACTTCTATTTTATCACAGCGGAGGGAATACTTCCATGAAAAAACGTCTGCTTTCACTGATGTTGATGCTTACAGTTATTGTGGTGAGCTGTCTGCCGGCCAATGCAGCTTCTAAAACCAGTTCTTTGTCAACTGACAGCCAAACTGTTTCATCTACACTAAACAGCAGTGACAGCCTTTTTAAACCCGACTTTAAACTAAATTCAAAAGCGGCAATTCTTGTGAATTTAGATACAGACACCACCGTATTTTCGCTGAATGCGGACAAAAAAATGTATCCTGCCTCCACAACAAAAATTATGACATTTATCATTGTGATGGAACATGTCAAAAATGTGGATACGGAAACGGCCACCTACTCTGAAAAAGAGTACAAGATGATTGAGGGTACTGGAAGCTCTAATGCCGGCATGAAAGTCGGCGAAAAATTCAGTATCCATCAGCTTCTTTATGCAATGATGGTTCCTTCAGGAAACGATGCCGCTCTGCTTCTGGCAGATTACGTCGGCGGCGGCGATATCAACAAATTCGTAAACATGATGAATCAGAAAGCCAAAGCGCTTGGCTGCACGGGAACGCATTTTGTCAATCCCAACGGTCTGCACAATCCGAATCATTATACAACTGCGCACGACTTGTCGCTGATGGCAAAATATGCACTGACACTGAATTATTTTATCGAAGTAACCAACACAACGGTTTATAACTTAACTCCTCTTAACAAGCCCGGCACCAAGCGGCAATTGACTACCACAAACTATATGATTGACCGCGGAGCAAAAGGCGGCGAATACTACAATCCCTATGTTAAAGGCATTAAGACCGGGCATACGGATGAATCCGGCCGCTGTCTTGTTACCACAGCTATTTTCGGCGGACGTACATATCTCTGCGTTCTGATGGGTGCTCCCGTAAATTCAAATACATGTGGTGAAATGGTCGACACCACCAAACTTTACCGATGGATTTACACCAACTTTAATCTGGTGCAAATTGCCTCTGCCAATGAACCCATGTGTGAAATTCCACTGAAATATGCTTGGAACCATGACTCTGTTACACTGTGTCCGGAAAAAGATGTCACGGCAGTCCTTCCGGAAGGTGTCAGCGCCAACAGTGTGGATGTGACGCCAAATGTGCCCTCCTTTGCGGAAGCACCCGTGCAGAAAGGTCAGGTCATTGGCACTGCCACACTTACTTACGCCCAGCAAAAACTGGCAACAGTGCGATTGGTCTCCAGTGCAACGGTGAACCGCAGTGAATTGGTACATTCCGTAAGCACGGCACAGGAGATTTTTGCAGCGCCATGGTTTATTGCTATATTTACTGTTATTGTGGTACTTCTTATCGTTTATATCATCCTTGCCATCTTTTACAGCCGGCATAAGCGAAACATACGCCGCGTTAAAAAATACAGGCGGTTTTAAAGGGGAACATAAAGTAAAATTAAGTGAAATTGCATTTCTAATGTTTACTCTACGGATAAATATAAGGAATCATGAAATAGCGAAATTTCATGATTTTAATCAGTGCATATTCATACTATCTATTGGAAATTGACTCATGCATTTGGACATGATATTATGAGTTATATGTATGTATATTTTACAGAAAATACACCGATATTTAACCAGCCTACAAGATTGAAAACGAAAAGGAATGTGTCATGATGAAATTTTTATTAATTGATGATTCTGCATTTTCCAGAAAAATTTCTGCAAATTACATCCGTAAATATTTCCCTGATGCTTCCATTGAATTTGCTTCAGATGGTGAAATGGGAATACAGAAATTCGATCAAACACATCCGGATTATGTTATTGCAGATTTGCTGATGCCAAAAGTCAGCGGAAAAGATATGATTTCTATTTTAAAAAAGAAAAACTTTCATAATATTATTGTCTTAAGCGCAGATGTCCAAAAAGGTATCCGCCAAGAGATAGAAGCGATGGGCATTACTGCTTTCATTAATAAACCTCTTAGTGACGAAACGATGCAGGTATTATATGCGAAAATTAAAGGGACGCGTTATGAAGCAGCAAAATAAGATTGCATGTGATATTTTAAATGAGATTTTTAATGTTAGCATCGGAAAAGCAGCCGATATGCTCTCTCAAATTTTGCATAAAACAATACGGCTTCGTGTACCAAACGTCATACTGCTGAGCGGCAAAGAAAGGCTCTCCCGCAAAAATAAAGATTCATCTCTAAAATTGCCGGATGGGACCCTCATGGTTTCTACAATTTCCTTTTCAGATGCTTTAGAAGGAAAAGCAAATCTGGTATTTCCTGCTGATAAAATGCACGACTTTATTTATCTCTGCACGGGAGAACAACCCGTTTCCTTTCCCAATCAATCTGATTTTACGGATATCGACTTTGATATCATTAATGAAATTGGTAATATCGTTCTAAACAGTATCATTGGGGAAATGGGGAATTCTCTGGGAATCACCTTATCCTATTCACTTCCGGAAGTTCAAATTTACAATCAGTCCATTGATTTCAGTCATGATATTGAATCAGAAGAATGTAAATCGGTCTTAATGTTATCGGTTTCTTTTACAATAGAACAAACGGAAATCAAGGGAACTATTTTTATCGATCTTACATCAGCCTCTAGTGAAGAACTCTTTCATTTGCTGAGCAGAATCGAGGGTGAATTTTTTGGATAACAACTACTTTGCAGTTATGGATAATCTTAATCAAGGTATTTTAATTTTGAATGCAAATTATAAAATCACCTATGCCAATATGATGTTTTCGAAAATTGTAAAGACAGAATCCCCAGATTTGCTGGACCGTTCTATTTTAGCTGTCCTTCCCGGATTTAATACAAATTATCTACGCAATGCATTTTCGGCTGCGCTGCATAAAAATTATCATTTCTTTTTTTCTGCAGTTTTGCACCAAGAGATTATTCCGGGCAAAGCAAAATTTAATATTCGCATCAGTAACCTGTCAGATGTCGGTGAACCATATTTACTGCTGGAATTTCAAGATGTCACCAGTGAATATGAAAGAATTGCACAGTTAAAATCTAATATTAAACAATTATGCCTGCTTAACCATGAGCTCATAGATAAAGAGAAACAAATTCAGCGGCTTGCTTACTATGACACACTAACAGGGATTGCAAACAGAACCCTTTTTTATGAGCTGGCAAAAAAGATGGCTCAAACCAGTAAAAGGAAAGATGAAATGTTCTGCCTGATGTTTATTGATATTGATCGGTTTAAATGTATTAATGACACCTATGGGCATGAAGTTGGTGATCAGGTGCTAAAATGTGCGGCTAATATTTTCACCAATTCCGTCCGAAAAAGTGATATTGTTGCAAGATACGGCGGAGATGAATTTTTAATTCTGCTGCCTGATATTAAAAAAGAAGAAAACTGCAAAATAGTGATTTCCAAAATCAAATCTGCAAAGACAAAAACAGTCACTTGTCATGGTCATGAGATTCCTCTATCTTTTAGCATTGGTGTCAGTTTTTACCCAAAAGACGGATCTAACATTGACCAACTCATTGTAACAGCCGACCATTCTATGTATCGTGTGAAAAACCAGTCCAGAAAAAATACACCGGAAGACTCCTGGCCAGTTGCTGATTGGCAGACGGAAAAAGATTGTCTGAACAAAGGCCCCCATGAATTGCAAACATAAGGTTTGCAGAAAGAACAATTTTTATGACAAAACTCCTCTAGAAACCGCATTAGAAAATCTGCCAAAATGCTGCAAAATAAGGAGGAAGATTAGTGCCGCCTCCAAAATCATGCACTTGTCCGGTAATCAGGTCCCGCGCACGGCCTGCTCCAGCATCGAAATCCACATGCACAGCTGTATCCCCAATATTGACAGCTACCAAAACGCGGTCATTGGCTGTTTTTCGTTCAAAAATGCAGTATTGATTCTGCAGCACTAGGCTATGAAAACTTCCGTCACAAAGTGCCGCACTGCCGCGCCGCGCTTTGGCACATGAAGCAATCCAATCCGTCAACTGATTCTTCTGCGGTGCCGTAAAACAAGGGCGCAGAGCAGCATCTCCATTTTCCTTACGGCCCTCTGCCCCCCATTCACTGCCATAATAAATACACGGAATTCCCGGCATCCCAAACAAAAGCGCATAAAGGATTGGTATGTGTTTTTTATTCGTTAGAATAGATGCTGCTCTCGTGACATCATGATTGTCTACAAATGAAAGGGGATGTGCACCCGGAAACAAGGCCCACGGGTCAGATCCAAACTGCCGAAGCAGTGAATGGACAATTTCAAAGAGGTTCAAGCTGTTAAAACTTGAATATAAGCCTTTATAACATTCATAATTCGTGACACTATCGCACATTTCGTGATTCATGATTTGGCGGTAATCGCCGCCGATTATTTCTCCTAAAAGAAAAAATTCAGCTTTGCGTGAAGTGGTAAATGCGCGAAGCTTTTTTAAAAAATCACGGTCAAGCAGATAGGCCACATCCAGCCGCAAGCCATCAATTTGAAATTCATCAATCCAATGACCGACACAGGTGAGCAAATGATCAACAACAGCGGGATTTTTAAGATTTAGTTTGACCAGTTCATAGTGGCCTTCCCAGCCTTCATACCAAAGCCCATCATTGTAGTTGTCATTCCCCTCAAAGTTAATATAGAACCAGTCTCGGTAAGGTGACGATTCGCGGTTCTGCAGGACGTCCTGAAACGCCCAAAAGCCGCGTCCAACATGGTTAAACACACCGTCCAAAACGATTTTGATTCCGGCACGATGCATGGTCTGGCAGACATCTGCAAAATCTTTATTGGTTCCCAGCCGTCTGTCAATTTTCTGGTAATCGCGTGTATCATATCCATGCGCATCACTTTCAAATACAGGCCCAAAATAGACCGCATTACAGCCAAGGTTGAGAATATGTTCAACCCATTCTGTTACCTTACCAATACGGGGAACGGTGATTTCGTCATTCTGTACCGGAGCACCACAGAAACCCAGCGGATAAATTTGATAAAACACGGAATGATCTGCCCACATATATATACCCCCTTTTTGTTATCATTATAGCACATTCTGAAAAAAATTAGTGTCTTTACTTGGATGAATCTATAAAATGATAAGTCCACAACATAATGGACAGTTGTGATAGCCCTAAAGGGTCAATATATGATTTATGCTTCTGTTAAATAATCATTGAAATGCGTATTCCGGTATTTCTCTTGTGAAAGCTGACACAAAAAATCCCCTCTGCCAATTTTCCTTGGCAAGGGGATTTAATAAGCCGAAAATATCTTATCTCAAACAATATTCCAGCCGTTATTACAATGTGAGAAAAGAAGCAACTTACTTCAGTTCGACTTCTGCACCAGCCTCTGTCAGCTTTGCTTTCAGAGCCTCTGCATCGTCCTTGGAAAGGCCTTCTTTAATTGCCTTAGGTGCAGCATCGACCAAGCCCTTTGCATCTTTCAGGCCCAGACCTGTTGCATCACGGACAATTTTAATGACCGGAATTTTGTTTCCGCCTGGGGACTTCAAAACAACATCGAACTCTGTCTTCTCTTCTGCAGCCGGAGCAGCAGCAGCCGGAGCAGCAGCGACAGCAACAGGAGCAGCAGCAGAAACACCGAACTCATCTTCCAGAGCCTTGACCAGTTCAGACAGTTCCAAAACAGAAAGTGCCTTTACATCTTCAACGAGTTTTTCAACCTTCTCGGACATATTTATTACCTCCAAATCAAATCAAACATATTCCATTTTTGTTCTTAAAAAATTACAGACAAATCAGGCTTGTGCAGCAGATTGCTTTTCAGCAATTGCATTCAGCGCAACAACCAAACCTTTAATGGTACCATTCAAAACAGTAACCAATCCCGTAATTGGAGCATTCAAGCCACTCAGGACCTGTGCGACCAAAACTTCCTTGCTTGGCAGTTTTGCAAGATCGTTGATCTCTGCAGTATCAACAGCCACCCCGTCCAGGAATCCGCCTTTGATCTTAAAGCTGTCACTGTCTTTTGCATATCCAGCCAGGACTTTAGCAGCACTTGTGTAGTCTTCACCAGTGGCAATCGCAGTTGTTCCCTCCAGCAGACCGTCAAGTTCCTCCAAGCCAGCTTCTGCCAGCGCACGCTTCAGCAAAGTGTTTTTTACAACTTTGTAGGAATCGCCGCCTGTGCGCAGATCTTTCCGAAGCTTTGTGTCATCCGCAACAGAAATGCCCTTGTAATCGACCAAAATTCCAACATGAGCCTTTTTGATCTCTTCAGTCAAAGCAGCAACTGCTTTTTTCTTCTCGTCTAAAATCTTCTCGCTTGGCAAATGGTTTCACCTCCATTGAACCGATTGTGCCAGTTGCAGCAAAAAAGCCTTTCCCGCGTTTACCGCAGGAAAGGCAAAAGCACACAATTAAAAGTGTTTCCTTTGTTTTCCTCGGCAGGCGGGTAAAACCCTTTGCGCAAATTGCACCTGCTGTCTTAGGACAGCATTTGAATTATAACATACAGGATTCTGTATGTCAAGCAACCATTTTCAATTACACTCCATATTTATTGGGGTTCACACGGATACCAGGGCCCATTGTGGATGCAATAACGCAAGAACGGATATACTGACCTTTTGCAGCTGCCGGCTTTGCTTTCACAATTGCGTCCATCAGAGCATCAAAGTTTTCGGTGAGTTTCTCTGCGCCAAAAGATACGCGGCCAATAACACAATGAATGATATTGGATTTATCCAGACGGTATTCTATCTTACCAGCTTTGGCCTCTTTAATAGCCTTGCCGATTTCACGTGTAACCGTGCCGGCTTTCGGGTTTGGCATCAAGCCGCGGGGACCAAGGATTTTACCTAAACGGCCCACAACGCCCATCATATCCGGTGTTGTAATCACAACGTCAAAATCCATCCAGCCTTCCGTTTGAATCTTCTTGGCCATATCCTCTGCACCGATAAAATCGGCACCGGCTTCCTTTGCCTCTTTTGCAGCATCGCCTTTGCAGATGGCAAGGACGCGGACATTCTTGCCCGTTCCGTTTGGCAGAACCAGCGCACCGCGGACCTGCTGGTCCGCATGGCGGCTGTCTACGCCCAGCCTGATATGGGTTTCTACCGTTTCATCAAATTTTGCAGTGCCGGTTTTCACGGCAAGATCCAAAGCTTCCTGTGGATCATAAAATTTGGAGCGATCAATCAGCTTTTCGCTGTCGATGTATTTCTTACCATGTTTCATTGGTTATCCTCCCTGTAAAGTGGTAAATACGGATGATTAGTTCCTCCCACCCGGGTAATGTCAGTCAGCGACTTCGATACCCATGCTGCGGGCAGTACCGGCAATCATGCTCATAGCAGATTCCACAGTAGCCGCATTCAGGTCGGGCATCTTCTGCTCTGCGATTTGTTTAATCTGTTCCTTGGTGATTTTTGCAACTTTATTCTTGTTCGGTTCGCCAGAAGCCTTATCAATACCGCAGGCCTTTTTAATCAAGACAGCAGCAGGTGGAGTCTTCGTGACGAAAGTAAAGGAACGGTCCGCATAAACGGTAATGATAACAGGGATAATAAGCCCTGCATCTTTCTTAGTGCGTTCATTAAATTCTTTTGTAAACGCCATGATATTGACACCGTGCTGACCGAGAGCCGGTCCAACAGGCGGTGCCGGGGTTGCCTTGCCGGCAGGTATCTGGAGCTTAATATAACCAGTAACCTTCTGAGCCATTGTAATTGCACCTCCAAAATTTGTGGTAAAAGCGGAACATACCTGCAAAACAGAATTTGGTATATTCCTCCCACGGGGGCTTCAGCCCCCTTATCCAGCGGTTTCCCGCAGAATATCTTTTTTGTTTCGTATACGAAAGCTATCCGCATTCATTCCATCGCTTCCGCCTGATCCAGTTCAAGTTCCACCGGAGTTTCGCGGCCGAACATATTGATGGTAACACGAACCCGGTCTTTCTCTGGATCAATCGCCTCAACCGTACCAACAAAGCCATTAAATGGCCCGTCCACAATATTGACGGAATCGCCCACCTGATAAGAAACTTCTACGTTTTCTTTCTTAACACCCAGCTTCTGCACTTCTTCTTCGGACAGCGGCAGCGGCTTCGTGTTATCCGGGCCGACAAATCCGGTGCACCCGCGGATATTACGAACGACATACCAGGATTCGTTCGTCAGCACCATCTTGACAAATACATAACCGGGAAAAATTTTCCGTTCAACTTCCCGCGTTTTGTTGTCCTTTACTTCTGTGACTTTCTCCGTCGGAACCAACACCTCTTGGATGAGGTCCTGCATGCTGCGGTTTTCAACCGTTTTCATTAAGGTTGAGGCAACCTTGTTTTCATAGCTAGAGTAGGTATGCACAACATACCAGCGTGCTTCTTCAGCCATTGTCATACCTCACTTCTTTCATCAAACTGCGACATTCATAAACTGGTGCAGCAGATGTGTAAATGCTTCATCCAAGCCAAACACACACACACCTACAACTGCAATCACGGCCACAACGATTCCCACATTTTTCCACACTGTGTGGGGGGTTGGCCAAACGATTTTTTTAATTTCAACTTTCAGGTCGTGAAAGAATCTTGAAATTTTTTTTGACTTCTTTTCCGCTTTTGCGGCCTTATTGACACCCTTTGCTGTTGCAACAGTTTTACCGGACATTTTGTCAGCTTTCTTAGCGGCTTTCTCACTGTTCGGCGTATGAGCGGATTTTGCGCCGGACTTTTTTTTCTTGTCAGCCATCTTGCTGTCCCTCCGTCCGAATCACTTGGTTTCTCTGTGCAAAGTATGCTTTTTGCAGAATTTACAGTACTTTTTCATTTCAAGTCTGTCCGGATCGTTCTTTTTGTTTTTCATTGTATTGTAGTTACGCTGATGGCATTCTGTGCAGGCTAATACTACCTTTACTCTCATGACGGCACCTCCCGTTTTTCCGGAAAAATATTGAGACAGATTGTGTCCCGGCCTCCCTCTGAAAAGGGTGCAAAAAAAATACCCCTTTATTGAGGTATTATCATTATATCATATTCTAAAGAGGCTGTCAACAAAGCCGTTGATTAAGTTTTATCTTCTGCCACTGCCGCGCTGGATGAATTACCCATTCAGGCTCTCTGCAACAATGCGCTTATGCTTTTTCGGCTTTTCCGGCTTAAACTTTTTGCCGCGCATGCTGCGGGCCGCAGTGCAGCCTGTCTTCATATCCTTAGTAAAGTATGGCACGATCTTTTCCGTTTCCTCATCAGACAAATTGTTCAGTAAAACAAACGTGATAGTTGAACGCACATCCACGTCTCCGTTCATATATAATTCGCTGAAAATTTCCCCGATTTTTTTGACGGCAGCTTCACTCGGCGCGCCCTGCAACAGCGTATGAAGTTTTGGCAGAACTTTCTCTTTTGCAAAAGTCGCTGTGCGAATCTGTCCGTAAGTGATGCGTTCCACAGTTAATTCTTCACGAATCTCCGGAAAGACATTGACCAAACGGTTAAAGAAAAACAGAGAATCCGTTTTACTCTCTCCGTTTTTCTTTTTGCGGTGCTTTCTTACCATCTGCAAGGCCGCAACAGTCTTATCTTTTTCCGACACTTCATCTGTGAAATCGGAAATAATACTGTTCGTCATGCTGCTGGCATCTTCCTCATTTTCCGGATCAAAAAGCAGCACCGAACGGTTACGCCATTTCTCATCCGGCACGTCGTTTTCCACGCTGCAGTAACGCAATTCAAAACGTTTGTTTCCAGATATATAGAAAACGCCGTAGGCCATTTCTTTTCCAACAAAGACAGCCTGCATGCCGGAATCGCCCTTACGCATGCCGTCCTGGTCCAGCACATAACCCTGCTTTTCCAGCACCGCCTGCAGGCTTTTTATAATCCGTTCAAACGCCTTTTGTTCCAAGGTCATCCCTCCTGTAACACGTATCCGCCGCTGCAGCTTGTCGGCTGCATTTCAGTCCTTTAAAATTATTATACTACATAAAAAGCTATTTGTCACCATACATTTGTAAGGCTAATAGCATTGCTTCCGGTTTTCGGTTGTGGTATGATAAATCAGATATCAGAGTTTTGTTATTGACGCAGCTGCCGCAGAGAGCGGTGCTGCTTCATGGAGGGATGAGTATATGAAAAAAACAGTTGCAATTCTGTTTGGCGGAAGTTCCTCTGAACATGAAATTTCCTGCATTTCCGCTGCCGCCATTGCAGAAAACTTAGATTCAAATAAATACAATATTCTAATGTTAGGTATCACAAAAGACGGCCGCTGGTTCCTCTACAGCGGGTCTACAGAATCCATACGTACCGGTACCTGGGCCTCCGATACAGCCGCATGCCGGCATGCTTTCCTCTCACCAGATACCTCTGTGCATGGCATTGTTGCGGAAAGTCCGGACGGCTTTGAAAGCATCCGCATTGACTGTATCATTCCCGCCCTGCACGGAAAAAATGCCGAAGACGGAACCATGCAGGGACTGCTGCATTTGAGCGGTATTCCCTATGTAGGCTCCCCTACCCTTGCAAGTGCCTGCTGTATGGACAAAGCTGTTACACATACTCTGCTGGCAAGCTGGAATATTAAGCAAGCACACTTCCTCTGGTTTTTCGCTGAAAATTACAGCGGTGACGGCCGCAAAAAAATCCAGTGCAAGATTGACGCGCGCCTTGGCTGGCCCATCTTCTTGAAGCCTGCTAATGCAGGCTCCAGTGTTGGCATTTCCAAAGTGAAAAGTGCAAAGGAAATGGATGCCGCCGTAGCACTGGCGGCCCTGCAGGACAGCAAAATCATTGTAGAAGAAGCCGTTACGGGTCAGGAAATCGAATGTGCGGTATTAGGGAATGAATGCCCACAGGCCAGCATCGTTGGTGAAATCGGTTCCAATGCAGAATTTTATGATTATGATGACAAATATAAAAACGGAACAAGCACACTTTATATTCCTGCACATCTGGAGGAATCTGTGGCGGAAGAGCTGCGGCACATAGCCTGCCGTGCCTATCGGCTTCTGGGCTGTACCGGCCTTGCCCGCGTGGATTTTTTTGTGCGCAATGGTAAGGAAATTTTGCTGAATGAGTTAAACACGCTGCCCGGATTTACTTCCATCAGTATGTATCCAAAGCTTTGGGAAGCCTGCGGGAAACCAATCGGTCAGCTTCTGGATGAGCTGATTTCTCTGGCGGAAGAGCGCAAGCGCTACATTTGAGCAGAATTCTAAAAACAGGAATATTGATAACTTTTAATGGAGAAGGACAGAAGATATGGACAATCGGCCTATCGGTGTATTTGACTCCGGCCTTGGCGGTCTGACCGCTGTGCGGGAAATTCTCCGCATTTTGCCGGATGAACAGATTATTTATTTTGGGGATACCGGGCGTGTCCCTTATGGCTCCCGCAGCCGGAATATTATTATTCAATATTCCCGGCAGGATGCCGCTTTTCTGATGAGCAAGCATGTAAAGGCAATTGTTTCTGCCTGTGGTACTGCAAGCAGCGTTGCGGGTGCCCTGCTTGCAAAAGAGCTTTCGGTACCTTTCACCGGTGTGTTGGAACCGACCGCTCAGGCAGCTGCGAAAGCCACTCGGAACGGCCGCATTGGTGTGATTGCAACAGATGCGACCATTCGGAGCGGCTCTTTTCAGCAGGCACTGCAAACCATCTCCAAAAAGCTGCAGGTTTTTGCAAAGAGCTGTCCGCTTTTTGTACCCATCGTGGAATCCGGCTTTATGTTGGACCATCCAGATATTACGAAAGAAATTGCGGAAACTTATCTTGCACCGCTGCGGGAAGCGCAGGTGGATACGGTTATTCTCGGCTGCACGCATTATCCCATTCTTAAGCGGATTATCGGCGAAGTTGTCGGTGAATCCGTGCGTCTGATTGACAGCGGCCGTGAAACTGCCGCTTATTGCCGTACTCTGCTGAAGAAGAACCATCTGCTGGCCGAAAACAGTTCCGGCGGCTGCTCCTTTTATGTCAGCGACCGGATTGATGATTTTTCCCGGATTGCCGGAATTTTTTTGCGGGAAGATGTGCACGGTTCCGTCCAGCTTGTAGATATTGATAAATACGAAGGAGCTAATTAATGGAAGAAAACTACCTGATTTCCGTATGTGGCCGGCAAGCAGTTGACGACCAGACAGGTGAAGTGGAAGTAACCGCTTGGGGTTCTTACGTCAAGCGGAACGGTAAGCGGTACATTTCCTATAAAGAATACGATGAAGACACCAATCAGTCACAAACTTCCATTCTGAAAATTGAAGGAAATCACTGTGTCACACTCATGCGCGGTGGAATCGACGGCACACGGCTGATTCTGGAAAACGGCAAGCGGCACCTGTGCCAATATGCCACCGACTACGGCCAGATGATGCTCGGCGTCTTCACTTCCCGAGTAGATAACCAGCTAACTGACGAAGGCGGTAAGCTGACTGTCAACTATACACTTGATCTGGACGCAAATCTTTCCAGTGTCAACCAACTTTGCATTACCGTCAAGGAGGCAGAACATCAAGATGTCAAAACATGTACAGCAGGCAAAGGAGCAGCTGCGCTGCGCCATTCTGAAAGCGGCCGCGAAAGCACAGGAGCTGCAGGCGCTGCCTTCGGGGAAACTTCCTGATTTTACCTTGGAGGTCCCCGCCGACCACGCCCACGGCGACTGGGCTGCCAATGCCGCCATGGTCAGCGCCCGCACATTCCGTATGGCCCCGCGGAAAATTGCAGAAGCGATTGTGCAGAATCTTTCGCTGGACGGTACCTTTTTCAGCCGGTGTGAAATCGCCGGGCCGGGCTTTCTGAACTTTTTCTACCGCCATGAATTTTACCGGGCTGTCCTGCGGGATATTCGGCAAAGCGGCAAAAATTACGGCCGCAGCAACTTTGGCAGGGGAAAACGCGTGCTGGTCGAATTTGTCTCTGCAAACCCAACCGGTCCAATGCATATTGGCAATGCACGCGGCGGCGCAATCGGTGACTGTCTCGCTTCCGTGCTGGATGCTGCAGGTTATCAGGTACAGCGGGAATTTTATATTAACGATGCCGGCAATCAGGTCAACAAATTCGGCCTGTCTCTGGAAGCACGCTATCTGCAGATTTATAAAGGCGAAGAAGCCGTTCCATTCCCAGAGGACGGCTACAAAGGCGCCGATATCACTAAACATGCGAAAAATTTTGCGAAGCTCCACGGAGATAAATATGTGAACGTTTCCCCAGAAGAGCGCCGGAAAGCCCTGATCGACTATGCCCTGCCGCTGAACATTCAGGGACTGCAGGATGACTTGCTCAAATACCGCATTCGATATGACAACTGGTTCCGCGAATCCACCCTGCACCAGAGCGGTGCTGTCAAGCGCGTAATTGAACGATTGAAAGCAAACGGCGCAACCTATGAAAAGGACGGTGCCCTCTGGTTTAAAGGCGAGGCCTATGGTTCCGAGGATTTTGTCTTGGTACGTGCAAACGGAATTCCCACCTATGTGGTGCCGGATATCGCTTATCACTATAATAAACTGATGGTACGGAAATTTGACAAGGCCATTGATGTTTTGGGAGCCGATCACCATGGCTATGTGCCGCGGCTGAAAGGGGCCCTGCAGGCACTTGGCGTTGATTCCTCCAAGCTGGATGTCTTACTGATGCAAATGGTCCGTCTTGTTCGCGGCGGCGAAATCATTAAAGCCAGCAAGCGCAGCGGAAAAGCGATTACGCTGGTAACACTGCTGGATGAAGTGCCGGTGGATGCCGCACGTTTTCTTTTCAATCTGCGTGAACCGAATTCCGAAATGGATTTTGACCTTGATCTTGCGGTTCAGCAGGACAACCAGAACCCCGTCTATTACGTGCAGTATGCATATGCACGTATCTGCAGTCTCTTTAAGACACTTGCTGCTGATGGAACTGAGCTGCGTGACTGCTCCGAGGAAGAATTAGCTCTGCTCACCGCACCGGAAGAGCTTGAGCTGATTCGTCACCTGTCCGAATATACCGGTGAGATGATTGAAGCGGCCAAAAACTATGACCCGGCACGCATTACGCGCTATGCCCTTACATTGGCTTCTCTGTTTCACAAATTTTACACAGCCTGCCACATCCGTGGGGAAGCTTCCTCTCTTGCCGCCGCGCGGCTGTATTTGTGTGACTGTGTCCGCACGGTTCTGCACAATGTACTGTCCCTGCTGAAAATCACAGCGCCGGAATCCATGTAACAGCAGAATTAGGAGTTGCAAAACCGCCTGCCCAAAATTTTATAGCACCATGCTGTACTGCGTTTATAGGAGGAACGATGGATTTATCAAACATCAATACCATACGGGAAGTTCTGTTCCGCCACGGATTTTCATTTAACAAAAAGTTGGGCCAGAATTTTCTCATTAACCCTACGGTCTGTCCACGCATGGCAAATGCCTGCGGCGCAGCACCCGGCGTTGGTGTACTGGAAATTGGGCCTGGTATCGGTGTATTGACTGCTGAACTTGCCTCACGCGCAGAAAAAGTTTGTGCAGTGGAACTGGACAACCGTCTTCTTCCGGTCCTTGAGGAAACGCTCAGTCCCTACCGCAATGTCCATGTGATCCTGGGAGATGTCCTGAAGCTGAATCTTCCCAAACTTTTGCAGCAGGAATTTTCCAGTCTGCACATTGCTGTTTGTGCAAATCTGCCCTATTACATTACTTCTCCGGTCATGATGAAACTGCTGCAAGAAAAGCTGCCGGTAGAATCCATTACGGTAATGGTGCAGAAAGAAGCTGCTGAACGACTGTGCGCCAAACCAGGTACCCGCGCCTGCGGAGCAGTAAGCGCCGCAGTTTGGTATTACGCAGAACCGCAGCTGCTGTTCTCCGTCGGCCACGGCAGTTTTTTCCCCAGTCCGAAAGTTGATTCTGCCGTTATCCAGCTGCATGTCCGGTCTGTTCCACCCGTAAAAGTTTCTGAGGAAACCTTCTTTTTCCGTACCATTCGGGCAGCCTTTGGACAGCGGCGTAAAACCGCCGCAAATGCAGTTGCTGCCGGACTTTCCCTGCCAAAGTCCGCTGTGCAGGCTGCCTTAAAAGAAATTGGCGCGGCGGAAAATGTGCGGGCTGAACAGCTGACGCTTTCACAATTTGCCGCGTTAAGCGATAGACTCCATCACTTTTAAATCATTTTGAACGGAGGTACCCTTTGTGTCACAATGTTCCGATGGAAAAATGTCTGAAATCTTTTTCTGCATTGCCTTTGGATGTACACTGGTTGCCATGATTTTCAGCCCGCTTGATCAGGACAACTTGTCAATGGCAGCAGCGTCTGTAGCCATTGTAACGGCGCTCGGCGGCATCTATCTTGCTTTTCAGGCATGGAAAGAACCTCTTCCGGAAGATATGCCCAAACCAGCCGAAAAACCGCATGAGGATTAAAGCCGAAATTCTAAGCCGATTCTTCTTCTGTTGTTCTAAAAAAAATCCGTAAACTGCTTTACCACAGTTTACGGATTTTTTAAAACCTTTATAAGAAGTCAAATCAGGCTGCAGACAAGATCGCCCATTTCTGTGCAGGAGAGTGTCGGCAGACCTTTGGCAGCAATGTCGCAGGTACGGCCCTTTTTCAGAGCCGCCGAAACGGCCGCTTCAATTGCATCCGCTGCTTTCGACTGGTCAAGAGAATACCGCAGCATCATAGCACCGGAAAGAATCGTCGCCAGCGGGTTTGCCTTACCTGTACCTGCAATATCCGGTGCAGAACCGTGAATGGGTTCATACAAGCCGGACTTACCCGCGCTCAGGCTTGCAGAAGCCAGCATCCCAATGGAACCGGAAATCATACTCGCCTCATCAGAGAGAATATCCCCAAACATATTGGATGTCACAATTACGTCAAACTGTTTTGGATTGCGTACCAGCTGCATTGCGCAATTATCGACATACAGATGGGAAACCTCAACCTCTGGGTAGTCTTTGCTCAAACGTTCAACGGTCGCTCTCCACAGGCGGGAAGACTCCAATACATTGGCTTTGTCCACACTGCAGAGTTTCTTGCTGCGTTTCATGGCCATTTGAAAACCGACCCGCACAATGCGCTCAATTTCCGTTACGGAATACTTTTCCGTATCATAGGCTGCCTCCACACCGTCTTCTGTGCAGCGTCCGCGCTCGCCAAAATAGATCCCACCGGTCAGTTCCCGGACAATAAGGACATTCAAGTTGTCGCCGATAATCTCTTCCTTCAGCGGAGATGCACTGCGCAGTTCCGGAAAAATAACTGCCGGACGCAGATTTGCAAATAAGCCGAGTGCTGAACGAATCCCCAGCAGTCCTTTTTCCGGCCGGTTGTTCCCCGGCTGGCTGTCCCATTTGGGGCCGCCGACAGCCCCCAGCAGCGTACTGTCCGCTGCCTTGCAAATAGCAATGGTTTTTTGTGGGAGCGGCACGCCAGTTTTATCAATTGCGCATCCTCCCAACAGTGCCTCCTGAAAATCTACGCCGAAGTCAAATTTCCGGCCTGCTTCCTTCAGTGCCTTCATCGCCTGTTCCACAATTTCCGGGCCGATTCCATCGCCTTTTAAAACGGCGATATGATATGTCTGCATTCTTTTCCCTCCTGCTTGATTTTAACATATAAAATAGATAGAAGCTCTCTCTTATGCACGCTTGGAACGGTTGATAGCACAAATGATCCCTTTAATAGAGGCAAGACTGATATTGCTGTCGATTCCGATTCCAAAGGCATCCTTCCCATTCGGGTCTTTTAAGTGGATATAGGAAACGGCCTTGCTGTCCGCACCGCGGGAAATTGCATGCTCCTGATAGGTGACAAACTTGTAATTCTGCACACCAACCTGCTCCAGCGCACGGAAAAATGCGTCAATTGGTCCATTTCCCACCGCACGGATTGGATGATCTTCATGCTGGAAACACAGATTTCCTTCAAATTGCACCGGGTTGCTGCCTGCTGCTCCTTCTTCATTTTCTTCATGCAATTTGTAGGATTTAAGATTATAAGGACTGTTAACTTCCAAATATTCTTCGTTAAACAAACTATAGATTTCTTTCGGCATCAATTCCCGTCCAGCCTTATCGCATGCCTGCTTTACAACCGCACCAAATTCCGGATGCATGGCTTTCGGCATATTAAAACCGAAAGACTGCTGCATAACAAATGCAGCTCCACCCTTTCCAGACTGGCTGTTGATACGGATAACCGGCTCATATTCACGTCCAACATCGGCCGGATCAATTGGCAAGTAAGGGACCTCCCAATACGGCCTTTGATGTGTGTGCATATAGTCCACGCCTTTTTTGATTGCATCCTGATGAGAGCCTGAAAATGCCGTGAACACAAGGTCGCCCGCATAGGGCTGCCGCGGCGGCACTTTCATGCCTGTGCAGTGCTCATAGATGTCACGCACATGGTGGATATCAGAAAAGTTAAGTTTCGGGTCTACTCCTTGTGAATACATATTCATGGCAAGTGTCACAATATCCACATTTCCGGTGCGTTCGCCATTTCCAAAGAGGGTGCCCTCCACACGTTCTGCACCAGCCAGTAAGGAAAGTTCCGTGGCAGCAACGCCGGTGCCACGGTCATTATGCGGATGCACGCTGATAACTGCGCAGTCGCGGTGTTTGATATTGCGAATACAGTATTCTACCTGATCGGCAAATGTATTAGGGGTGCACATTTCCACCGTATCAGGCAGGTTCAAAATGACTTTTTTCTCCGGTGCAGCACCCAAAGCCTCCAGCACCTCGTCACAAATCCGCACGGAGTTCTCCACTTCCGTTCCGCTGAAGCTTTCCGGAGAGTACTCATAACGGATATTCATGCCGGTTTCTGCAATCTCTTTTTCCGTTAACTGGCGGATTAATTTTGCAGCATCCACCGCAATCCCGATAATTCCGTCCATATCTTTCCGAAAAACGATTTTTCGCTGCAAAGTAGAAGTGGAATTGTAAAAATGCACAATGACATTCTTTGCTCCATGGATTGCATCAAATGTTTTACGGATCAGATGCTCACGCGCCTGTACCAGCACCTGAATCGTTACGTCATCCGGAATAAGATTCCGCTCAATCAGTGCACGGCAAATCTCGTACTCAGTCTCCGACGCAGACGGAAATCCGATTTCAATTTCCTTAAAGCCAACGTCAACCAATAGCTGAAAGAATTTTAATTTTTCTTCCAAATTCATCGGGTCAATGAGTGCCTGATTACCATCCCGTAAGTCCACACTGCACCAGATGGGTGCTTTGGTAATGGTTTTTTGCGGCCAAGTCCGGTCTGGAAGATTGATCTGCCGGAATGGGATATACTTTTTGCAGCCATTATTCATGAAAACCAGCTCTCCTTTTCCTCAATTGCATCGTTGGCCTGTACAAAAGCAGTCAACCCGCTCTTATTTTTATCGATTAATAAATAAAATTTTTAAAAGCAGGCCCAGTGCCGATCGGTTTTTGCAGGATGTTGCACGGCAACAAAAAAGTCCCAGACACAGAGAAATCTGTGTCTGGGACGAAATTGCATCGTGGTACCACCCAGCTTTAGCTCCAAAAGAAGCCCTCAGTGGCCTCATCCATCCGGAGAAGGCTCCGGCAAGTAACGCTGCCGAAACGTCCACCCTTACTTTGATTTCAGGACGGCGGCTGAGGGATGAGCTATTCGCACCTGCTGCTGTATTGGCTCACACCACCAACCAACTCTCTGTAACAACTTACAGATGCCTTATTCCCGTCATTGCCTTGTCAACGATTCATTTTTAGTTATTATAACGCTGCAGGGAGCATCCTGTCAAGTTTCTTTTTCTTCTTTCTCGGTTTTGCCGTCATACACATGGTTGGCCGCTTCACGAGCAACATCCAGCACCATGTGTTCCCGTTTTTCCTGTTTGGTTTCCAGTTTTCGTGGAGGAATTGTTTCATAAACTTCCGCAACCATGGAACGCATCCACAGACCGGGCGTAATCCGTAAACAATAACCACAGCCTGACTGTGTCATCCAGTCATAGAATTTCGCACGCGGCAGTCCATATGTGGAAAGAATAGACATGATGGAACCGCCGTGCACAATGAGCGCTGCGCTGTGAATATTGGAGCGGAGCATACCATCCACCACATGTTCAAATGCCGCACAGGTGCGCTGCATGCACCACCCACTGTTTTCACCCCCGGGCGGCGTTATTTTTTTGTTTCCTTCCATCCACTCTACAAATTGTGGATTTCCCTTTGCCAATTCCTCTGCAGTTTTATTTTCCCAACTGCCGAAGTCAATTTCACGGAAATCCGTGACGATTTGCGGTGTCAAATCCGGATACAAAATTTTTGCCGATTGCAGGCAGCGTAACATTGGACTGGAATAACACACCTGCACAGAGGGGTAAGGATGTTTTTCTTTCTGCTTCTCCAGCATCTCTTTGCCCTCCCTGCAGAGCGGTAAATCCGTGCTGCCGATATACCGTCCCTCCAAATTTCCGGCTGTCAGACCGTGTCGAATTAAACACACTGTATAAGACTGCATGATATAGCTCCTTCTAAAAACATGTTACACAATATATAGTAGTTTACAATTTTCCTATTTTGGTTTATACTTTACATTACGTTTATTTACAAAATTCGCAGACATTCGACTGGGAGGGACAGGATTGAACAGCTATTTTCCGCGCATCATCACGCTGTTGCGCAAAGAGCGCGGACTTAGCCAAAAATCAGTGGCCGAAAGTCTGGGCGTTTCACAAGCTCTTCTCTCTCATTATGAAAAGGGTATCCGTGAATGCGGATTGGATTTTGTTGTGAAGATTGCAGATTTTTACGGCGTATCCAGCGACTACCTGCTTGGACGTGCAGCAAATCCATCTGGCATTCCCATATTGGCTCCCCAGCAGCCTGCCTGCATTTCCCACTCCGCACAGGTATCTGCCGAACAGCGGCTGCTGGTGAATGCAATCACCCTCCTTTATTCTGTCTTGGAAAATTGCAAAAATGAAAATTTGGCTAAAGAGGCTTCCACTTATCTTTTTGCCTCCTTTTACCGTGCTTTCCGGACCCTGTACGCTTCTAACCCCAAAAATCCGGAAGACCTGTTTGCTGTCCGAAAGGAACTGGCCGGCGGTTATTCTGCTGCCTGCGCTGAAGTTGCTCTTTCCAACCTTGCCTGTCTGCTGTCCGGCAAAGACATCGGTTCTGCGAAAGGCCTTGACAAGTCAGATGCCCCCACTCTCAGTCCCAAAGAACTGGCAAGTGCTTATCCCGATCTTGCTCCTTCTCTTTTTTCGCTTATTCGGCAGATTGAACTGCGGATGGATGGATCAACGTCAACCAAAAAGCAAAAAACGTAAGTATGAAAATTCATTCCTATATTTCGGAACAAAAGGTACCTTAAGTATAAACGAATTTAACCTTTCATGCAATGGATGGACTCAAAAAGGAACGGTCGCTCTCCCAAATGCGGCCGTTCCTTTTTAGGATAATTGATATCGGTCAGGTTTTCTGTTAAATCTTTCTCAAGAAAATTACTCTTTCAACAAATCACGGTACAGACGAATGTATTCATTTGCAGATTTTCCCCAGCTCATGTTACAGCGCATGGCCCGCTGAACTAATATCTTCCAACCTTCTTGATCCTGATAGCCCTGCAAGGCACGGCGAACCGCATTATCCATATCCACACTGGAATAGTCATGAAAGGTGAATCCGTTGCCCTCTCCATCGCCACTGTCCTGAATCGAATCTTTCAGGCCGCCAGTTTCCCGCACGATAGGGATTGTACCATAGCGCAGTGCAATCATCTGTGACAGCCCACAGGGCTCGCTCTTACTGGGCATTAAGAAAATGTCAGAACCGGCATAAATCTTCCGCGAAAGTTCCGGCACAAAGCCATGACAGGCACACATGCGGCCGGGATAGTGTCCCTGCATCTGCCGGAAAAACTTCTCGTATTCCCAGTCTCCGCTGCCCAAGATTGCAAACTGAATATTAGTTTCCTGCATCAGCCGGTCCAAATCTTCTTTGACCAAATCAAGTCCTTTATGCGACACCATGCGGGTCACCATGCTGACCAGCGGAACATCCGGATTCTGCTCCAGTCCAAGGCGTTCCTGTAAAGCGCGCTTATTTTCTGCTTTTCCGGAAAGGTCATCTGCTGTATAGTGCGCATAAATATCTTTATCCGTTTCCGGATCATAAGAAACAGTATCGATTCCATTCAGGATTCCACACAGCTTCCATGCACGCTGCCGTAAAATACCGTCCAGTCCATGGGAATACCATGGGTCTAAAATTTCCTTCGCATAAGTCGGACTGACTGTTGTAATTTGGTTTGCGGTCTCAATAGCACCCTTAACCATATTTACACAATCATCATATTCCAGAATTGGATAGTCGCTCTTGGGAATTCCCAGCACATTTTCCACCAATTCCGGTCCATACTTTCCCTGATACTGAATGTTGTGGATGGTAAAGACTGTTTTAATGCCGCGGTACCAATCGTTATTGGCATAGAAAATACTATAATAAACCGGTACTAAAGCTGTCTGCCAATCATTGCAATGAATGATATCCGGTTTAAAGTCCAGATATGGAAGCATCTCCAGCGCTGCACGGGAAAGGAATGCAAACCGTTCTGCATCATCATAGTGGCCATACAGCCCTTTACGCTTAAAATAATACTGGTTGTCAATCAAGTAGTAAATCACACCGCCTGCGCGTGCTTCAAATACACCACAGTATTGCCGCCGCCATGCCACCGGTACAGACAGGCTGGTGACAAATTTCATGTTATCCCGCATCTTCTGCGGAATATCCTCATACAGGGGCATCACCACACGGCATCCGATGAGCCGCTGCCGCAGAGCCTGCGGCAGTGAGCCCGCCACATCCGCCAATCCGCCGGTCGCAGCAAATGGCTGTGCCTCACTTGTGCAATATAAGACCTTCATGAAACATCGTCCTTCCTTGTTTTTGCCTGCCGGCTTTTTGGTCATCAATCCGTCAGACAATACTGCCCTTATTGATAAACACTGGATAGGATTGAAAACCCATTAAGGACCGGTCATCTTTAATCGTAACATCTTTATCTATAATCACATAATCCAGTTTGCAGTTCTGTCTGATCATGCTGTCCTGCATAATCACACAATTTTTCACTTTTGAATTTTTGCCAATATGTACACCGCGAAACAGGACACAGTTCTGCACTGCACCTTCAATAACACAGCCGTCTGCAACCAGACAATTGCTCACTTCACTGCCTAATCCATAGCGCGCCGGCATATCGTCCCGCACTTTCGTGTAAATCGGACGGTTTGGATTAAACAGCTCACTGCGCACTTTGGGCTGCATCAGTGCCATATTAGACTCAAAATAATCGTTCATACTGCTGATGAAACTAATGAAGCCGGTAAATTCGTACCCGTGAAAACGATAATTGGGAATATTGCGCTGAATAAGGTCCCGCTGAAAATCATAGAGATTGCGGCTGACGCAGTCGGCCACCAGCTTCATCAGCAATTCCCGGTCCATCAGCATCATCGGCAGACCATAGTTGCACGCACCATCTACTTTCGGCTGGACCAGTGCGCCCCGAATCATGCCATCCGGATCGACTTCATAAGAAATCGACGCAGCACAGTTTTGAGGAATATGTCCGTAACGGTATGCCAAGGTCACATCTGCACCGGATTTGACATGTGAAGCCAAAATTTCATTAAGATCTATATTACAGATATAGTCGCTGTCTGTCAAAAAAACATATTTTTCATTGGAATGAGAAAGAAAGCGAGTAATTGAATTCAACGACTCGATGCGATTGTTGTAACCAGAACCTCCGCTTGAAAAAGGCGGCAGGATAAACAGTCCTTCTCGTTTACGGGAAAGGTCCCATGCCTTTCCAGATCCAAGGTGATCCATCAAGGACTGATAGTTGCTCTTTGTAATCACCCCCACCTTGTTAATGCCGGAATTCACCATATTGGACAAAGCAAAATCAATGAGGCGATAGCGCCCGCCAAAAGGCACACTGCCCATGGTCCGTGTTTCTGTCAGCTCTCTGACTTTTTCCTCATGCAAATTGGAAAAAATAATACCCAGCACATTATTTGCATTCATTTTTTCTGTGCCTCCTCTGCCATTGTCTCCGCATCCACCATTGCTTTCGGTGGCACGACCGCCTTTGGTGGAACAGTACAATTGCTTCCAACGACAGCAACGCCCCACTCATCCTTGTCATGCATGTCTTCCGGGCGCTGCCCAATGACAGCTTCCTTTCCAATCACCGAATTTTCGGCAATAATGGCGTACTGCACCACTGCGCCCTCTTCAATGCGGGTACCTGGCATAATAATAGAATCCCTCACAACCGCACCCGGGGCAATGTAAACACCAGAGAACAAAACTGCAAAGTCAATTTCCCCATACACATTTGCACCCTCTGCAACCAACGAATTCTGTACCTGTGCATCTTTAGAAATATAATGCGGCGGCATAACCGGATTTCGAGAATAAATTTTCCAAGTATCTTCGGAAAGATCCAGCGGAATATTCGGGTTCAGCAGATCCATATTTGATTCCCACAAGCTCTCAATTGTTCCAACATCTTTCCAGTACCCCTCAAATGAATAAGCAAACATACGCTCACCGGCTTCCAGCATGGCCGGAAGAATATCATGTCCAAAGTCGTTTCCACTCTTTGAATTTGCTTCATCAGCTTCTAGATATTTTTTCAGTTTGCTCCATGTAAAAACATAGATACCCATACTGGCCTTATTGCTCTTCGGCTTTTTCGGCTTCTCATCAAATTGGTAAATGGAGCCGTCTTCCCGTGTATTCATAATGCCAAAGCGTGAAGCCTCATCCATTGGAACCTCAAACGCTGCAATTGTGCAGTCTGCATTTTTCTCCTTATGATAAGCAATCATTTTCGAGTAATCCATCTTATAAATATGATCGCCGGAAAGAATCAGCACATATTCTGGGTTATAGCGCTCAATAAAGGGCATATTTTGATAAATCGCATTTGCCGTACCTTTATACCAGTCAGATTTACGGCTGCGCTGATAAGGCGGCAGCACCCGAACACCAGCGTTCATGCTGTCCAAATCCCACGGCTGCCCGGACCCAATGTATTCATTCAGTTCCAGCGGTTGATACTGTGTCAGCACACCAACTGTCTCAATACCGGAATTCACGCAATTTGAAAGTGGAAAGTCAATGATTCGGTACTTTCCACCGTAAGGGACCGCCGGTTTTGCCAATTTTTTAGTCAGCACTCCAAGCCGGCTGCCCTGACCTCCTGCCAGAATCATTGCCACAACTTCTTGCTTTGGTAACATGGTTGGTTCCTCCTTTGATATACATACATTGCTCAGACAATGTCTTATGATTCATATGACATTAGCAGACTTCTTTATGGAGTCGCCGCTATGACTGTCTTCCGGATCATGAATGGGTTTTGTGTTTTTTACTTTGCTGCTAAAATGTTTTTTGCCTGAATTTTTTCGCTTGAACTTAAGGTATATGGTGGAAAGAGGCGGCAAATGAAGGTTTATGGACTGCTCCATCCCATGCATAGGATACTCTTTTTCACTCACAATATGACTTCCGTTTTCGATTCCGCTGCCGCCGAACTGAGCCCAATCCGTCGAGAGAACTTCCTCATATAAGCCATCATACGGAACACCGATTCGGTACTCCGGACGTTCCACCGGAAGAAAATTACAGACAATGATAATTTCCTCTTTTGCTTTGTTGAACCTGCGAAATGCAATCACACTCTGCTCACAGTCATCATTGCTGATCCATGAAAATCCCTCCCAGCTAAAATCGATTTCCCAAAGTGGAGAATTTTCCAGATAAAAATGGTTGAGTTTTTTAAAAAACCGGTGCTGCGCATCGTGCTGTGGATACTGCAGGAGAAGCCAGTCCAGTTCCTGCTGATAATTCCATTCAATAAACTGTCCCAATTCCGTCCCCATAAAGATTAATTTCTTGCCGGGATGTGCCATCATATAACCCATAAAAGCCCGTACACCAGCAAATTTCTGTTCGGCCGTCCCGGGCATTTTGTTCATCAGAGAACATTTTCCATGCACAACTTCATCATGAGAAATAGGAAGAACAAAATTCTCTGCAAAGGAATAAAAGAAAGAGAATGTAATATCCTTTTGGTTATATTTGCGTCCAAGAGGATCCATTGACATGTAGTGCATCATATCATTCATCCAGCCCATATTCCATTTGTAATTAAATCCCAGTCCGCCCATATAAGTCGGTTTACTCACCATCGGCCAGCTTGTGGATTCCTCCGCAATCATCATAACATTAGGAAACCGCTCAAAAACTGCTTCATTGAGTTTCTGAAGAAAGGCAATAGCCTCCAGGTTTTCCTTGCCCCCATCCTTGTTGGGAACCCACTCACCGTCTTTCCGGCTGTAGTCAAGATATAACATGGAAGCGACCGCATCCACTCGAATCCCGTCAATGTGATAATTTTCCAGCCAGAAAATTGCACTGGAAATTAGGAAGCTGATGACCTCTGGGCGGCCATAGTCAAAGACCAGCGTTCCCCAGTCTTTGTGCTCTCCTTTGCGGGGGTCGGCATATTCATAGCAGGGAGTGCCATCAAAACGGGCCAGTCCGCTGGAATCTTTGGGAAAATGCGCCGGCACCCAATCCATAATGACACCGATTCCTTCTTGATGGCACGCATCCACAAAATGCATGAACTGCTTTGGCGTTCCATACCGAGAAGTCGGAGCGAAATATCCGGTGACTTGATAGCCCCAAGAGCCATCAAAGGGATACTCCGTAACGGGCATGATCTCAATATGCGTATATCCCATATCTTTTACATAGGGTACTAGTTCCTGCGCCAGCTTGTCATAGCTGAACACATTCCCATCCTGATAGCGCCGCCAAGAACCAAGATGTACTTCATAGATATTAACAGGATGATCATAGTGCGGTTCTTTTTCCTGATGTTTCTGCCATGTGCTGTCATGCCACTGATAGCCACTGATGTCATAGACACGGCTTGCTGTCCCGGGACGCGTATCAAAAAGATAGGCATACGGATCACTCTTCTGTACTGGTTTGCCGTCAGCTCCGGTCACATAAAACCGATAGCGCTCATAATCTTTCAAAGAGTATGGCAGCCATGCTTCCCAAACACCGCTGCTCACTTTTTTCATCGGATTCCGCATTGGATCCCATTGGTTGAAGTCACCAATTACAGACACACTCTGTGCCTTCGGCGCCCATAACCGAAAAACGATCTGCTCTTTTCCGTTAACTGTACAGTTGTGCGCACCCATATATTTGTAAGCCTGGACATTGGTCCCCTGATGAAACAGATAAAGCGGTAAACTATCCTCTTGCGATTTGCCTTTTTGCATATCAAGCAGCTCCTCCATCCAGTAAATTTTAGTTAACTTTTATAATATTATCATACCACAAATGCGCAAGATTTCAAGAGTTTTATGAAATTATTGCAAAAACCGTCTGAATGATTGCTTAAATTTTTGTGCATTTTGTTGCAAAATGATGGGCACTTCTTTGTGCAACCTAATCCAGAACATTATTTTTAAATACATTTCTACTATACGCCCCTGCACTCAAAAATGCTGTCACTTTTCTGTACAAGCAAAAACAGGCATTCAAACTAGAAATTTCTATATGATTATCATAAAAATACTGCCTAAGCTAAAATGTACAGGAAAGTATCCCTTTGGTAAATCAGATAAATAAGAAGCAAAAAGGACCCTCAAAACCTTTTCTGCCAAGGTTTTCAAGGATCCTTTCCGAATCTATATGCTTGTTCTAAATGCTTGTCCGGTTATAAATTCAATTACAGTTCAGCAAAATACTTAATCGTTCTGACCATCTGGCTGGTGTAAGAATTCTCATTATCATACCAGGAAACGACCTGAACCTCATAAGTATCATCGTTAATTTTTGTTACATTGGTCTGAGTAGCATCAAACAGGGAACCATACCGCATACCAATTACATCGGAAGAAACAATTGGATCTTCGTTATAGCCGAAGGAATCATTGTTCGTTGTCACTTTCTTCATATAAGCGTTGATTTCTTCTTTTGTAAGTCCTGCTTTCTTGCAGACAGCAGTCAAAATTGTTGTGGAACCAGTTGGAACAGGAACACGCTGTGCTGCGCCAGTCAGTTTGCCATTCAGTTCCGGAATTACCAGACCAATTGCTTTAGCAGCGCCAGAAGAGGTCGGAACGATGTTGGCCGCGCCAGCTCTGGATCTTCTCAAGTTGCCCTTGCGCTGTGGTCCGTCAAGAAGCATCTGATCGCCAGTATAAGCATGAATGGTTACCATAATACCAGACTGCAACGGAGCAAGGTCATTCAATGCTTTTGCCATTGGTGCCAGGCAGTTTGTGGTGCAGGATGCAGCAGAAATAATCTTGTCATCCTTTGTCAGGGTCTTTTCATTTACGCTGTAAACAATGGTCGGAAGGTCTTTGCCGGCAGGAGCGGAAATGACAACTTTCTTAGCACCGGCTTTGATATGAGCCATTGCCTTTTCCTTGGAGGTATAGAAGCCTGTGCACTCCAAAACAACATCAACACCCAGCTTGCCCCACGGAAGGTTAGAAGCATCCGGCTCTTTGTAAATCGTAATCTTTTTGCCGTCAACTTCGATAAAATCATCGCCGCTGACAACTGTATGCTTGTTTTCACCAATTTTGCCTGTAAATCCGCCTTGTGCAGTATCATACTTCAGCAAGAATGCAAGCATCTCAGGCTTTGTCAGGTCATTGATAGCAACAACCTCATACCCATCTGATTCAAACATCTGTCTGAAAGCAAGCCGACCAATACGGCCAAAACCATTAATTGCTACCTTTACTGCCATTGTGAATTTCCTCCTTGAGAATAACGAATTTGAGTAATGGCTTCTTACAGCCATCGTACTCTTCTATTTTATAGCATCTTCTGTCAATTTACAAGTGCTTGTTTTATTTTTAACAAAAAATAATTTATTCTATACTTCTATAATTATCACTTCAGCGATTTCTTCTGCGATAAAAATAGCATTTCGCTTTAAAACTCTGTCCAAGATACTGCACAAGAATCCGTTCCAGTCTCTTGTCTACCTCATTCTGCGAAAGCGGGCGTGGATTTTCCCGTGAAGCAACGATGGGACGTTTGCTGAGAAAGTGCTGCAAACGGAGCGACGGGTTATCCTTCATCACCACCGGACGGACTTCCGGTTCTTCCATATCTTCCGTCTCTCCAGTCAGCTCTTCTCTGGTCATAGGCCGCACCGTCAAAAGGGAAAACATCACAAAGGCAGCGAAAACCAGCAGCACCCACTGCATTCCATTCGGGTATACGATTGCGATTCCGGCTGTTTGAGGAAGCGCAGAGACAACCACAAAGATAACAAATGGAAGCCCAAGCCCAAATAAACGTCCACGGGAAACACGTTTGACTTCAGCTGCCATTTGTGCCAGTGACAGAAGTGTCAGCAATAAGAAAATAAGGGCCCCGGTCCGCAAGATATCCGCTGTATTGGCCACTTCTTCTGTATTCACATGAAACTGCAGCACCAATGCACAGCAGCACCAGACGGAAGGCAGCAGTGCCAGTGCCTGATGCCTAGCAGCATAATTTTGCCCATTTGCGATAAAAAGACTGCCCTGCAGACACAAAATCAGCCCAGCACAGACTGCCAGTATCGTGCATATCCCTGATAAATAGGGAAACCTGCCGGTCCTGTTCTTTGCCTGAAACACAACTGAAATTGCTGACAGCAGTACACCTGTAATCATGTAAGCAATGCTCAGCACTCTGCCATTGAGCGGCAGGCGGACCATCGTATGATCCCGACGGGATGCAAAGAAACAGACCATAAAGCCTGCGGCAAGCACAATACAAAGTGCTGTACTTAATCCATTCCAAGTTTGTCCAGCAGAAAGCTCACAGAAACGAATTCCTAGAGAAATCATCAATGTTACGCCAAAAGCAGTCCATGCTAATTTTGATTTCATGCAGAAAGGACACTCCTATCGTTCTTCGAGGGGGATATACGGTCTGGGCTTTGACAGAGAACGATACGCCGGGCGCATGATGCGCTTGGCAGTTTCAATTTCCTCAATGCGGTGCGCACACCAGCCGGCCATACGTGACACCGCAAACAGCGGCGTATACAACTCTGACGGAATATTCAGCATTTCATAGACAAGGCCAGAGTAAAAATCCACATTTGCGCTAATGACTTTGGAATCTCCGTGCACCTCTTCAAAAACTTTCGGTGCCAGTTTTTCCACCAACTCAAAAAGCTCGAATTTTTCTTTCATGCCTTTGTGCCGCGGCGCAAGCTTTTCTGCTTCCCGCTTCAAGATAACCGCGCGCGGATCAGAAAGTGTATAAACCGCATGACCCATGCCATAGATCAGACCAGAATGATCTCCAACTTCTTTGTTTACTATTTTTACCAGATAATCATGTACTTGTTTCTCACTGCCCCAGTCATCCACATGCTGCATCAAATCATTCATCATCATCATCACGCGGTGATTGGCGCCTCCATGCTTTGGCCCTTTCAGTGAACCGATACCGGCAGCAATCGCCGAATAGATATCCGTCCCCGTTGAAGAAAGCACACGAACGGAAAATGTGGAGTTATTGCCGCCGCTGTGTTCTGCATGAAGCATCATGCACAGATCCAGCAGATGCGCCTCATCATGGGTGAATTTCCGATCCGGCCGAATGGCATCCAAAACAGATTCTGCAATCGACTGGCTTGGATCCACTGGATGAAAAAACATGCTCTTTTTATCAAACTTACGGCGCTTGACCTGATAAGCACAAGTCATAATAATCGGCAGCCGGGCAATCAGCTGCAAGGACTGCCGCATGTTGTTCTCCAGCGAAATATCGTCCGGATTATCGTCGTAAGAATATAATGCCAGCACAGAACGTGCCATCTTGTTCATAATATTGCGGGACGGCGCTTTAAAAATCATATCCTCTGTAAAATTCTCCGGCAACTCACGATAATAACTGAGCACTTTGCGAAGCTTTTCCAGCTGAGGAGCCGTTGGAAGCTCACCGAAAAGCAAAAGCCAGACAACTTCTTCATAACCAAAACGGTCTGCCTTTCGACAGCCTTCCACGATGTCAGCGATATCAATACCCCGGTAGGTAAGTATACCTTTATCCGGCACCCGAACGCTGTCGTCAATTAAATATCCATGTACATTGCTGATCTGTGTCAAGCCCGCCAGCACACCTGTACCATCTGGATTCCGCAGTCCCCGTTTCACACCATACAAATCAAACTTTTCCATTGGGATTTGATTGTTGTCCCGAAATTCGTCACAGAGTTCCTGCAGATCATCAGAAATGATTTTGCTGTTCTCATTTTGCACCATGTGAACCCCCTCTTTACCTTACATAGCCATACTAGCACAGCCATACTGGAAATTTGTCGAAATAAGGTATTCTTAAATTACAATTTTACAGCAGGAGCATTTTAAAGTCAATAGGGGGAACTTTTCATTCTGAATTTGTGCTGATTCCATCCTGCATTTCGTGTCTTTTCTATTGAACCTTACGCATTTCGTCAAAAAAGTTATGCATAATTTTTGGGGCCTGCCTGTAGAATGTAAAGAAACATCCATGCATAAACGGTTCAGAAAAAGCAGGGGGAGTGTTTGCATTGAAAGGAACTGTATCGCTTTTTGTCATCTTTTTTATTCTACTCATTTTTGTCCCATGTATCGGACTTTTAGCAGGACATCCTGACCCAGCAAAAAAGTCGCCAACTTCTTCTGCTTCTACAGTAATCAGCCAGATATCTTCTGCAGCCACCAGTTCAGCTGCCGTATCAAAAACGGCCAACGCAGCAAAAAAAAGCGGAAGATTCTTTCGGATTCTGGACAAAACATCCGGCAGAATTTTGACAGTGGACGAGCTGGACTTTTTGCGTGGAACAGTCGCAACAGAAATCAGTCCAGACAGTCCGCCGGAAGCGCTGAAAGCCCAGACCGTTGCCGCTTACACTTACTATGCCCGCCTGCGCAAACAAAACCGACAAAAGCCAGACAGTTCTCTACAGGGTGCTGATTTTTCGTGTGAAACCGGGAAATGGCTTATTTATGTGACAAACGATCAAATGAAAACGCGATGGAAAGAAAATTATACAAAATACTACGACAATCTTGCTCCTGCAGTAGAAAGCGTTTATGGAAAAGTCCTTTGCAGTGGAAATCAATTAATTGACGCAACCTATTATGCAATCAGCAGCGGGCAAACTGAAAACGCCACAGCAGTCTGGGGCAGTGCCTCGCCCTGTTTAGTTCCAGTCGCCAGCCCTGCTGACATTTATGCGCCGGGCTATCTTACCACGGTTAAAATGAGCAGCACACAGTTTCAGTCTGCCGCTGCAGCGCTTGGCTGCACACTAGCGGGGGATGCCGCCAATTGGGTCGGTGACATTCAGCGAACAGATTCCGGCACCGTGTCTTCCATCAAATTGGGCGGAAAAGACGTCAAAGGAACTGATATGCGTTCAGCTTACGGGCTTCGTTCCGCAAATTTTTCTGTTTCCTATGCAAATGGAAACTTTACATTCACTGTCAAAGGATATGGACATGACGTCGGGATGAGTCAGGCAGGAGCCATTGCCATGGCAAAGCAGGGGGAAAGCTACACCCACATTCTTTCCTGGTATTACCCGGGGTCTAAACTGGCCACACTTTAACTCATCCGCTGAACCGATTGGCGTATGCAAAATAGGTGATTCCGTTTTCTGCAGTAAAAACGCCATTCAAGTTGGAATCCCGCAGGCTCATGGACGGCAGGAAAATCAAGGGAACCGCCGGAAGTGTTTCCGACAAGCGCTTCTCCGCAGCATGCAGTGCCTGAAAACGTTCTGCAGATGCCGTACTGCACTGCCGCGCTTTTTCCATCTGTTTCATGAAACTGCTGTCCTTCCAGCCGCTTTGGTTGAGTCGGCTGTCTACTGCAAACTGCTCTAAAATAGAGGAAGGATCATCATAAGCAGTTATGAGTTCTCCCATTGTAATCTGGAAGTTTCCCTTTTTGCATGCATTGCGGTAAGCGCTGTAGGAAAGCTGCTCAATTTTACAGTTGATTCCCAATTTACTTTTCCACATATTCGCAACCGCTCCGGCAACCGTCTCATATAATGTGGAAATCGGAATGGAAATCGTAAGCTGTGGAAGATTTTTGCCGTCGGAATACCCTGCCTGTTCCAGCAAAGACTGCGCATGCTTCACATTGGCTTCATAGCCAGATGCAGAAGAGGCAAAGTAGGTACCGCCTGTTTTGCGGAAATCATTTTTATGACCGGCATCCGTAAAGCCGGAAGGCACAAAGGCCCCTGCGGCAGAAAACCGCATACCCGTTGCGGAAACAGCAAGGGCGTCCCGGTCAATGGCAAGGGACAGCGCTTGGCGCACCTGCACATCCGACAGCACCGTATCTTTTGCACTGAACTGCAGACAAAGAGTTGAAGCAGCGTTTCCCTCCAGAAAATCGCCGCGCTCCCGAATACGTGCATAATACTTAACCGGCAGCGGGGAAATAAATTCTGTTTCATTGTTATCATAGGCAGAAAGCCGCGCACCGTCGTCCTCTGAAAGTGTGCAGGTCAAGCAAGATGCTGTCACCGCGCTTTTATGATAGTATGTGTTGCTGCGGTCATAAATAATATTAGACTTCACGTTCCACCGCGCCATTTTCATGGGGCCATTACAAACAAAAGTATTCGGATTCCGGTCCCAGTTCTTTTTGCCGACGATGTCTTTACGCAAAGGCATAAAAATCGGCCGGACAAGCAGCTGCGGCAGAAAATCACATTCCGCGTTCAGTGTTACTTTCAGTGTACGCGCATTCGGAGCCGAAACGCCAAGGGCCGCAACATCCATGGTGCCGTTCAGCACGGCGGTGCCGTTTTTGAGGTAAGCAAACAACTCTTTTTCCTCTGCATCGGCCATACGGGCATTGCGGCGCCACGCAAAAACAAAATCTTCCGCTTTCACCGGTTTGCCGTCCGACCACTTGGCATCGCTGCGCAGGGTAAACGTCCACACCTTTTTGTCCGCCGAGCAAGCCGCCTTTTCTGCCTGCCCCAGCACCACCTGACCGGCAGCGTTCACTTTGTACAGCCCCTCAAACGCGGCCGCACAGTAGGAATCTGTATCAGGGCCAGTGCTGAGCGCCGGGTCCAGCGAAGCCGGTTCCGCTCCAATGCATACATTTGGGGCCGTGTTAGCAGTCAGCTCCTGAGCAGCAGACTGCGCCGCCGAACTGGCCGTCCTGCTGGAAACCGCGGCAGAGTGCACGGCAGAAGAAACCGGCTGACTGCCCGGATTTCCGCATCCGCTCAAAGCGGCGGCTGTCAGCGATGCTGCCAGCAGGATCGCCGTCATTCTTATTTTCATGTACTTGTTCCTCCAGATTCGGAAAAATCAATTGCTCTGTTCGGAGCCTTTCGCATAAGATACGCACGTCTCCTCATCAGGGTCCACATAAACACGGCCGAAGCTGCCGTCCACAATCACGCGGCCGGCAGGTTTTAACTCCTCAAAAGCCGCACCCAGCGCAACCACAGCCGGAAGGCCGAGGCAGCGGGCAAGGATGGCGCTGTGGGAATCATAACTGCCGTATTGTGTCAGGATTCCCTGCACCCCGCGGGCCTGCATCCGCATCACCACGCTCGGCAGGGCGTGCGGGACACACAGGATGCTCCCCTCCGGGCGCCCCTTGAACGCGTCCGGAACCATCGCGGGGTCCAGACAGCGGAGGAGGCAGCGGCTGACATCGAGGACATCTTCACTGCGGGCGCGCATGTAAGGGTTCTCCATCGACTCAAAAATCCTGTAATAGTGCCGGCCGGCGCACCACACCGCATATTCGGCACTGGTGTTTTCCTGCTGCAGACAGCTTAGGATGTCGCCCAGAAAGCTGGGGTCCTCCAGCAAAGCCAAATGCATCTGAAAAATGAGCGAAGCGTCATAGCCGACCCGCTGCTGTGCATCCTGATAAAGGTGCTGCAGCTGCCCGGCGGCGTCTGCCTGTGCGCCATGCAGCCGGGCACACTCCTGCTCAAAGCCGCCGCCGCACTGCACAGGCGGGGAAAGCACCTGTGCGGCAAAAATGCACACCGGGCCTGCCGCAGCGCCGCCGGAAACCGGCGTCCCCTGCAAAATCCGCATCTGCCCACCTGCCTTTCGCCTTTTTCTATTTTACCTGTTTTGCGCGCATTTTACAAGCCCAGAAGCAAAAAGGCCCCGCTCCTCTGAGCAGGGTCTTTCCGCAGAATACCAAAGCGGCGGCACCGAAAAACGATGCCGCCGCCACGCAAATACAACTACACTTATTCTGTTGAGATTTGTTTTAGTTTAACTGACGTTTACTGATTAGTCAACTGTCACGGCAAAGACTTTGTACTGTACATCATTGATGGTGACATATACGCCGTAAGTGCCCTTCTGAACAGCCTTAATGCTGGCGTTAATCGTTCCGTCTGCATTCTTCTTGTAGCCGTTTGTGGACAGAGCTGCATCTTTTGCTGTGTTGAAAGTAAAGTTGTCGAAAGTTGTGCCGGCAGCCGGAGTAAGCTTAAAGCCATAAGTCTTGCCAGCCTTCAAGCTGAAGTTGCAGGTTGTGTCGCAGGTGAACGGACGGTCCGCAACTTTCACGCTGCAGATCTTCTGATTATTGACATAGACACCTGTTGCAGAGCCGACCGGGCCGTTCATGTACATGCCATATGCACCGGAAAGACCGTTCCACGTTGTATCTGCATAAGCACGGGTGGACATAATCGAGCCATTGCCTGCATTGTAGTTAAAGGTGTCAAACTTCGTACCGTCTGCGCTTACAAATGTAATCGGCACTGTTGTAGACTGTGTGAAGCTGAGTGTGTCATTCGGGTTCGCAACCTTGCCGTTTACATAAGCAACGACCGGATGGTCTGCAACATAAACAGTTACAACATGAGTCTTTACTTCGCCTGTTGCCGAATTCGTCCAGCTGAAAGTAAGGTCTGCCGTACCGGCTTTATGTGCTGTAATAGCTGCCGTCTTACCGTCTGTAGCGTCAGCGCTTGTCGCAACCAGTGGGTTAGAAGAAGAAACATATGTTACTGTGCCGAGAGCCTCACTGCCGTTTGGTGCAAAAGTTACATTTGCAGTAGTGGTTCCTGTCTTGATTGCAACTGTCGGAGCAGTCGCTGTAAAGTCTGTGGTTTCAGCTGCAGCAGATTTTTCAGCAATTACTTTATAAGTAATAGAACCATGTGTGGCACTGTCGCCTGTCTTATAGAGAGTAGCAGTCACCCAATTTATATTCTTATAAGTATCGACATCGGAATAGCTTGCCGTAACCGTTGTGCTTAAACCTGTTGTGCTGCCCAAAGTCACATAACCCGGAGCTGGATTATCACCAGTACCATTAGTAGAAGTCCACTGGACATAATAACCAGCAGGCAGAGTCTTCAGCGGAGTCGGCTCAACGGCCAGTGTAATCGGTGTACCCGCCTTAACCGTTACATTATGGCTGGCGTCAACTTTAGAAGCAGCCGGAGAAGCATCATTCAGAGCAGCCTCATCAACTTTATCACCTAAAGTTACAGTCTTGTCACCACTAGCGACATAACCAGTTGCACCCGCAATCGTAATATCCGCTAACTCACCTGCGCCAACAGTTGTATCAGTGGCTGCTGTATTAGAATCAGCTGATGCTCCAGCACTTAATTCAAAAGCTTTGCCATAAGCTGCCGCGGAATCAGTCAGGACCAGCTTGAAGTTATTCAAATGAGTAGTCGATCCAGCTTCCGGTGCAATTGTCAGCTTATCTGCGCCGATTTTAATTGTACCAGTAGTAGCAGCCAATACTGCTGCTGTACCATCTGAAGCACCATTGATATGGTTGACCTTTGCAGTACCAGTCACTGTTAAGGTTTTACCATTAGTGATTTTTACATCCTTGGAAGCGGCATCGATAGAAGCAACTGTTGTGTCGCCATTTGCATCCAACTCATAACCTGTCAGTGCCGGCAGAGAAACGCCGTCTGCACCAGCTTTAACGGTAACAGCACCAGCCGTTGTGTTAGCTGCAATTGCGCCAATGCTTGTTTTTGCACTGTTGACGTCGACATTGTCTGCCTTAATGCTCTTGACAGTGGTCTTGCTGTAATCCTTCGTACCAGCAGTAACTGTCACCTTGCCGCCAGCAGTAATGCTGCCAACGTTTACAGTTGCTGCATCACCTGCATCACCAACACCAACAGTACCAGTCGTTGTGATAGCGTCAACATTTGCTGCGTCGCCTGCTGTTGAAGCTTTCACAGTGACAGGTGCTGCACCGCTTGCAGAAACCGTTTTAACGGTTGCACTATCAATTGTAACCGCTCCAGAAGTCTGGGTTACCTTATTTACGGTCGCACCGGGATTCACTGTAACAGCATCGCCATTACCATCAATGGTATCTGCAACAACATCCTTGTCAACTGTGATACCAGAAGCATCTGCCTGCAGAGTAATACCCGTCAAGCTGTCAAAATCTTTCGGGTCACCGCTTACGAATGTTACATGATACTTGCCATTGGTAAGCTTAGTAACTTTCGTAACATTTTTATAAGTACTTTGCGCTTTAACGGTCAGCGGGTCAGAATTTCTGTAAGTATTAGCAAATTTAGTCGACTCATAACTTACCGTTACCATTCCTGCACTAGTCGGTGTGACTGTATTGGCAGAATCATCTGTATTGGCAGAATCATCAACTGTTGCATTGGCAACTGTCTGTGCCGGTAAATTAGCCGCTGTATCAGTTGTTGTTGCAAAGGCAGTACCAGTCTGAGAAGTAGTAATTGTTCTTTCTTTTACCGTCAATGTGTCATTCACGATTGCAGATGTAACAGGTTTGCTGTTTGAATCATACCATATACCTTCTGCATAAGTGTCCTTATTTTCTGCATCGACAGTAAAGTCAAAAGGCGCGACCAAATAAGTTTCAGCATTGGCAGTCGTAATTTTCAAATTAGAAACCTTGAATTTTGTTTTGCCTGCACTTGCCGGTGTAAACTGATACTCGCCTTTCACCGGCTGTGCAAGGGTTACACTGCTGCCGCCATCGTTCTGGACGGTAATATCAGTGTAATCGTAAGTAGAAGCAGTAACTGTGGCAGCATCGGAATCCTCAAAAGTTGCATCACTGAACGCTGTATTAGCAGAAGTCCCAGTAAAGGTAATTTGACCTGCTGCAGTAGATGCTGTTGTATCCAAATACTTATTGGCATCGGCATCTGTCAAGACGGCTGTTGCTGTACCTTTGTAAGTTGGCACAGCAGCAAAGGAAGCGCTGGTGCTCATTGCAAAAGCGCTGGAAATCATCGCAGCGGAAAGCGCGATGGCAGCAACTTTGCCAAGTTTTTTATTCATCCTTTTTGTCCTCCTTAAATAATTGTGTGCATTTGCGCGTGCTATGAGAGTCAACAGTGCGGCAGCACCCGGGTGTGAAAAAAGGCCGGCGCAAACCCGCCGGAAGCCGCTTTTTCCACAGACACTGCCAATCCGTTTAGGAAAATTATAGGATAACAAACTGGGAAAGTCAAGAGCATCGGGAACTTTTTGAGAAAATTATTGTAAATTTTATCTTTAATTTTTTAAAAGTTTATACATTATTCCCATAATTTTCTTCTGCCAGCGTCGCAGATGCAGCCGAGGCCCCCCGCACCCGCCACACGGATGCCGCAGGGCGGCTCCCCGCCGCGGTTTCCGGGACAGCGCAGGGCCAGCCCGCCAAAGTCCCAGCAGAGGGCCGTCCGGCTGCAGCACCCCCCGCCGGGAAAGAAGGCACAGGCGGAAGCGGTGCAGTGTTTCCGGCCGGGCAGGGCCGCCCAGCCCGCATCGGCACGCCAGCCGGGGATGCGCTCCCCGCAGGAAATCAGGATGTGTGCGGCGGCAAGGCCCGCCACCGTGGGGCTGAGGGAACCGGGCAGGCCGTGGTGCGGTGCTTTTAAAAGATAATAATCGTGATACAGAAGCGGTTCCGCCGCGGCAAGGGCCTCCGGCGTGGCGTCACCGGTCATGAGCACGCCGCCCGAACCGCCGCTGCTGCTCTGCACCATCAGGGAAGCGGCATTGGTCTGGCGGCTGTAAAGCTCCCGCGCCGTCCGGTCCTCCAGCAGCCCGCGCAGTTCCTCGGCAGCAGGCAGGCGCTGCAGCAGCGGGGCAAGGCCGTCGATCTGTTCCAGCACATCCCGCGGGCGGTCGGCATCGTCGCGCCGCACAGGGAACTGTTCACACATGGCAAGATAGGAATTACAGAATGCATACAGAAGGTCGAGAAACTGCCGCAGCAGATCCTCCCCCGGCTGCGGTGCCTGTGCGCAGCGGTGCAGGGCCTCGACCACGTCGGTAAAGGCGCGGTCAAACGGGAAGCCGTCCCTTGGCGGCCAGACACATTCATAGCGGATGCCGCCGTTTTCAAAGGCATCTCCCTGTCCGAGTGCATAGGCGCGGCAGGTTTGTGCAGGGTCCAGCACACGGGAAAAGGCCTTGAGTGCGCCGGTGCTCACCTGCCCGCAGTAGCCCTGCCGCGGCAGGAACACATGTGCAAAAAGCGCAAATTCCAGCAGAAGCGGCAGTCCGCGCCCGTCGCACGGCGAGCAGGGCAGGAAAATTTCCTCAAAATAATCCGGCTGGCTTTTCAGAATATCCCACAAGCCGCAGGAATGGTCACGGTGAAAATGGGACAGCAAAAAAGCCCGATGCGGCACACTGCAGTAGTGCGCCGTCAGGCTTTGCGTCACGAATTCTTTAAAACTGCGCTCTGTTCCCGGGAGGATGGTGTTGAGGCTGCCGCAGTCCACCATCAGCATACTGTCCTGCCCGCCCAGCACGACGCACTCCCCGCAGCCGACATTCTGCAGGTCGGCCCACGGAATCATGCGTCATCCCTCTTTACCACAATTTCGGCGGGTTTGCCGCTGTGGTAGCCCACGCCGCTGACAAAGCGCCCGCGCTGCCAAACGCCGGTGCGCACCGTTTCGCCCGCCGCGGAGCGCTCCTCGCAGGGACCTTCCGCAAAACCGGAACGGAAGGTACCGCTCAGCGTGCCGCCGCCGGTCAGGTGCAGGCAGCCTTTGCCGTCATAGCAGTCGTTGCGCCACTGGCCTTCATACAGAATTTTTCCCCCGCTGTATTCGGTCCCGAACCCGTCGCGGTGGCCCTCCAGCCACTGGCCGTAATACGAAAGGGAGCCATCATCTGCAAAGGCCGCGCCGCGGCCAGTCGGCAGGTTGTTTTCCCAATGCCCGACGAAAAGGGAACCGTCCCGCACGCTGAAGCTGACGCCCAGCCCGGTGCGCCGGTTCTGTTTCCAGTACCCGGCATAGCAGAGCCGGCCGGATTTATAATAATATGTACCGAAGCCTTCCCGTTTGTCGGCCGCAAAACCGCCCTCATAGGCGGTGTGTCCATTTTGCATCTGGGTGCGGCCCTGTCCCTGCCGCATGTTATTTTCCAGCGGCCCAAAATAAAAATAACATTCGTTATCTTTTACCGATATGCGTTTTGAGGGGACGGGCAGCTCTGCCTGAGAATCGGCCGAATCAGCTTTCCGCGGTTTCGGCTCCGGCTGCTTGACCGGCTGAAACACCACGGGAACAGGCGCCACATCTTCCTCAATAACGGCAGGTTCATCCGGCACGTTTGTATCAATAATCAGGCAGTCCTCCATCCCCGAGGATTCCGGCTGCCCTTTCCTGCCGCCCACCTCCAGCATCAGGGGGCCGTCCGCGCTTTCCAGTTCCAAATTGGGGTGCGGGGCGGTCGTTTCATCCAGCACATGCTCGTTGCGCACAAACTGAAAATTAATACCGGCATCCGGTGCAGAGTCCCAGTCGGGCACTTCTTCCGCTTCTGCTTTTTCGCGGCGGGAAGCGGCGGCTTTGCGCGCTTCCAGTTCGCCCCGGGTGCAGTAATAAAAGCGGCCGTCGCTGGTGTCTGCCTCAATATCCGGTGTACCGACCTCATTGTCCATCCAGATGCGTGCGCCGCTCGTTTTTTCCATGGGATAGGCAAAAAGTTTTGCATGAAAATATTTTCCGGTTGAATGGTCGTACTGCAGGCTGTCGATCTCCTCGCCGTCCGGCTTGAGCAGCAGCTCCGGGCACTTGGGATTCCCGCGGTAGAAAGCAGAGCGCAGCCATTGGTTCCGCTTGTTATAGTCTGCTTTTTCCCGCAAATCTCCGGCAATGTCCCATGTCAGCACGGCATAGCCGTCTGCCTCCGGTACTGCCCGCTGAAGCACCTGCCCGCCAGCGGTCAGTTCCCACTTCATTCCACGGCGTGTCATGTGATATCTGGCTACATCGTCTGTGCCGAATGTTTCATCGGAAGTCCGGCCGCGCTGCGGCGCGTTTTTTTCAAAATAAGCCCTGCGCACCCGCGCGAGCAGGCTCAGGTCATCTTCCCTCAGCTTCCTGCTGGTGACGGAATAGTATCTCCTGCCGCCCAATTGGCACCCTTCTTTCCCATTTCCCTATTTCATATTATAGGAAATCCAGCGGCCGGATGCAAGCATTTTCCATGAAGAATCAAAGAACCACCGCATAGTACAGAAAAAGTACTGTGCGGCGGTTCTCTCAATTTACGGCTTTTACATTTTTGCGCTGACCACATGTCCGACTTCATCCATCAGACCTGTCACTGCGCGTTTTGCCTTGTGGGCGCGGCTGCGCAGGCGATGGTCATTTTCCATTGCTTTCCTTGCAATCACCACTGTGGCAAGCCCGACAGCGATGCCCACGCCAACTCCTCGAATGGTTCCTGCCGCATTTCTGAACATACGCATAACCCTCCCCGTCAAAATTGCGGTGCCTATTATAATAAGCCCCATCATCATCATTCCCTCCCTGCTTCTTTTTATTGGGTGTAAATCCTGTGAAGGATTCCTCCCTTTGCCAACCGGCTGCGTCAACTGACAAAGCATTTTTGTAATGTGGCTGAATTCTTATGAATAGTCAGAACGACTCGACTGACTATAGTATTTTCCTGTTCCCTTTTTTCCATACGCAAAAGTCATTGCCGACTTTTCAATCCATTAAAATTGTATTATAATTGATAAAATTATGATGAAAAAATAAAGGAACACCGCGCATACTATAAAAAGAAGGATGGAGAAACAAGCTTATGCATACTCTGAATTTGGTCCTTGTGGAACCGGAAATCCCACAGAATACCGGAAACATTGCCCGTACCTGTGCGCTTACCGGCGCCCGGCTGCATCTTGTCGGACCGCTGGGCTTTCAAATTGATGACCGCAGGCTGAAACGTGCCGGTCTGGATTACTGGCACCTTCTCGACATTTCTTATTATGACAGTCTTGACGCATTTTTTTCAAAAAATAAAGGCTCCTTTTTTTATTTTTCCACAAAAGGCAGACATATTCATTCGGATATGCAGTATCCGGATGGCTGCTATCTGGTTTTTGGAAAAGAAACGGCAGGCTTGCCGGAAGAACTGCTGAAAGCAAATCCGGAGTCATGCGTGCGCATTCCCATGCTGAACAATCCGGACGCCCGCAGCCTCAATCTTTCCAACAGTGCCGCAATTGCTGCCTATGAAGTTCTGCGCCAATGGAACTATCCCGACATGCTCTGTAAAGGACAGCTGCATCATTTGCATTGGTAAATCCGACAATTCGTTCTTCGGCTTTGTAAAAGTTTGTGAAAAAATCAACAAATTATCTGCAAAGTACCTGTATGTCCTTGAAAACGTTTTGGACGCGCTGTATAATTAAGAGATAATAGGTTTGTAGCATAAAATGATTTTTCTTTTATGTTATGCCCAATATGGAAAAGGAGTGTAACCCAATGAACTACCTGAATAAAAAGACCGTCGAGGATATTGATGTCTCCGGTAAAAAAGTGCTTGTTCGCTGTGACTTCAATGTTCCCTTTGACGGTGAAGGAAATATCAGCGATACAAAGCGAATCGATGCCGCTTTGCCGACAATTAAATACTTAATTGACCATCATGCAAAGGTGATCCTCTGTTCACATTTGGGCCGCCCAAAAGGTGAATTCAACATGAAGTTCTCCCTTGCTCCGGTTGCCAAATGCCTTTCGCAGAAACTCGGGCAAGAAGTCAAAATGGCAAAGGATGTCATCGGCGAAGACGCAAAACGTATTGACGCTTCCCTGAAAGACGGCGAAGTGGAGCTGCTGGAGAACGTCCGTTTTCATAAGGAAGAAGAAAAGAATGATCCTGAATTTGCAAAACAGCTCGCCTCTTTTGCCGACATTTATGTCAATGACGCTTTTGGTACTGCCCACCGTGCGCATGCTTCTACCGCTGGCGTCGCAAAATACCTGCCGGCTGTCTGCGGTTTCCTGATTCAGAAAGAAATCACCGTAATGGGAAAAGCCCTGCAGAATCCGAAGCGCCCGTTTGTTGCTATTCTGGGCGGTGCGAAAGTTTCCGATAAAATTGGTGTCATTACAAACCTGCTGGATAAAGTTGATACTTTAATTATCGGCGGCGCGATGGCTTACACCTTCATGAATGCATTGGGTTACAGCATTGGTTCTTCCCGCTGCGAAATGGACAAGATTGACATTGCTAAAGACATCATGGCCAAAGCAAAGGAAAAAGGTGTCCGCTTCCTGCTCCCAGTTGACAATGTGGTTGCTAAAGAATATGATGAAAATGCAGAATTCAAGACTTGCCCATCTGATTCCATTCCAGACGGCTGGATGGGATTAGACATTGGCGCAAAAACTTCTGCCCTGTTTGCAAATGCGATTAAAGATGCCGGTACGGTCGTCTGGAACGGCCCGATGGGCGTTTCAGAATGGAAAAACTTTGCAAACGGCACTATTGCAGTGGCAAAAGCAGTTGCTGACAGCGGTGCCATTTCAATTATTGGCGGCGGCGATTCCGCAGCTGCAATCGAGCACCTCGGCTTTGCTGACAAAATGACACACATTTCCACCGGCGGCGGTGCTTCCCTGGAGTTCCTTGAAGGAAAAGTCCTGCCCGGCATTGCCTGTCTGAACGATAAAGATTGATTCCTCCAAAGAGGGGCGGGGGTAAATCCCGCCCCTCTTTGCATTTTCTGTCATTTTATTGTATAGTAAACCTTGACCATATTTTTATAAATTACTGCAACACAGAAGGAGCAATTTCTATGAATAAAGCAAAGCGCAAGGCAGTGATTGCCGGCAACTGGAAAATGAATAAGACACCCGCCGAAGCCAAAACCCTGATCGAAGGTATTCGGCCGTTGGTCAAAGATGCCAGTTGTGATGTCGTGTGCTGTGTTCCGTATATTGATCTTCCCGTTGTACTGGAAGCTGCAAAAGGCAGCAACATTGGTGTCGGCGCTGAAAACTGCCATTGGGAAAAGAGCGGCGCTTTCACAGGGGAAGTTTCTGCTCAGATGCTCGCTTCCATGGGTGTGCAATATGTTATTATTGGCCACAGTGAACGCCGCCAGTATTTTGGTGAAACAAACGAAACTGTCAATAAGCGCATCCGCGCCGCTCTGGATGCAGGTCTGACCGTCATCCTCTGCGTCGGCGAAAGCCTGCAGCAGCGGGAACAGGGTATTACCAGTGAACTCGTTGCTATGCAGACAAAAATCGCTCTGGGCGGTGTATCTAAGGACGAGCTGTCCCGCATCATCATTGCTTATGAACCGATTTGGGCCATCGGCACCGGCAAAACGGCTACCAGCACACAGGCCAATGAAGTCTGCAAAACAATCCGCACCACTATTGCGAATATGTATGATGAGGCTGCCGCAGAAGCGATGACAATTCAGTACGGCGGTTCCATGAAACCCGGAAATGCACCGGAGCTGCTGGCTCAGCCAGATGTTGACGGCGGCCTCATCGGCGGTGCTTCTCTGAAGCCGGATGACTTTGCAGCCATTGTTAAGGCAGCTACAGAGGGCTAAAGAGAAAACTTGCCCGGCTGTCGTTCTATTGATTACAATCATGATTTTCAGCAGAAAGGATACCGATAAAATGGGAAAAAAACCTGTTATCCTGATTATTATGGACGGCTTCGGCATTGCTCCGGAAAAGGGCAACGCCATTGCAGCCGCAAAAAAGCCAAATCTTGACCGTCTGTTTGCTGCCAATCCGCATACACAGATTGGTGCTTCCGGACTGAATGTAGGTCTGCCGGACGGCCAGATGGGAAACAGTGAAGTCGGCCACACCAACATGGGTGCCGGCCGTATTGTGTACCAGGAACTGACCCGCATTACAAAAGCCATTGAAGACGAATCATTCTTTAAAAATCCGGCTTTTCAAAAGGCTGTGGAAAACTGTAAAAAGGAGAACAGTGCCCTGCACATTTTCGGCCTGCTTTCCAGCGGCGGCGTACACAGCCACCTAAAGCATATCTATGCTCTGGTTGAGCTGGCAAAGAGGGCCGGCCTGTCCAAAGTGTATGTACATGCTTTTCTCGACGGCCGTGATGTCCCACCGACGTCCGGTAAAGAGTTTGTCACAAAGTGCGATGAAAAGTTAAAAGAAATTGGTGTCGGCAAGATTGCGACTGTTTCCGGCCGCTATTATGCCATGGACCGCGACAAAAACTGGGACCGCGTGAATAAGGCTTACTCTGCTATTGCTGAAGGTATTGGAGAAACAGCCGCCACACCGGAAGAGGCAGTTCAAAATTCTTACGACAAAAAGACAACTGATGAATTTGTACTGCCAACTGTTGTGGATAAAGAAGGAATGGTGAAGCCAAACGATTCCATTATTTTTGCCAATTTCCGTCCAGACCGCGCACGCGAACTCACCCGTACGTTTGTGGACAAAAACTTCGACGGTTTTTCCCGCAAAAACGGCTGCTTCCCTGTCACATTCATAACGATGGCACAGTATGATGCAACCATGCCCAATGTCACGGTTGCTTTTCCACCGGAAAAGATCGTCAACACCCTTGGCGAATATGTTTCCAAGCAGGGCTTAACGCAATTGCGTATTGCAGAAACCGAAAAATATGCACATGTAACATTTTTCTTTAACGGCGGAACGGAGGAACCATACCCAGGTGAAGACCGCATTCTGGTCAATTCTCCGAAAGTCGCTACTTATGACCTGCAGCCGGAAATGAGTGCACCGAAAGTAACTTCCAAATTGGTGGATGCTATTCATTCCGGTAAATATGATATGATTATTCTGAATTTTGCTAACTGTGATATGGTTGGCCACACCGGTGTGTTTCCAGCCGCTGTAAAAGCAGTAGAAACAGTCGATGCCTGTGTCGGCAAAGTTACAAAAGCAATCGCTGACATGGACGGTATCGCTTTAATCACGGCTGACCACGGCAACGCCGATAAAATGATTGACGAAAACGGCAAACCATTTACCGCCCATACAACGAACCCCGTCCCGTTCTGCATTGTCGGCTATCCCTGTAAGCTGCGCGAAGGCGGCTGCCTTGCGGATATTGCCCCAACGATGCTGCAAATTATGGGACTGAAGCAGCCAAAAGAAATGACCGGCAAAAGCTTGATTCTGTAATTTCCTTTTTGATTCATAAAAGCCTGCGGAATGTTTCATACGTTCTGCGGGCTTTTTGGATGGAATCTTTTGAAAGCCTGTTCCATAAAGAAAAGTATTCTGCCGCAAGGAGGTATCGCTTTGGAAATTGAACGAAAATGGCTAATGAAACAAAAGCCGCAGGGACTGCCCGTGCTGGAAAAAGCGACTTTGTATCAAGGATATCTGTGTACACAGCCGACTGTACGCATCCGAAGCACAAATTGCAATGGAAAAACCAGTTATCGGCTGTGCATTAAGGGAAAAGGAACCTTAGTGCGCGAAGAAATCGAGCTGGACCTCTCCAAAGAAAAATTCGAGTCACTTTCCCACATGCTGACGAAGCCAATGATTCGTAAGGATTACACCGTGTATACCCTGCCAAATGGTCTCCGGCTGGAATACAACGAGGTGGATACCGGTAAACCGGCTGCCTTTTCCTATGCTGAAGTTGAATTTAAGAGCGTGTCAGCCGCACATGCGTTTGCTCCGCTTCCCTGCCTGGGACGGGAAGTCACCGAAGAGCCCGGATGGACAATGGCAGATTACTGGAACCGATGCGCTCCTGCAGAAACAGCAGTTGGAGGAAAATAATGCGTTTTATTGATTTGCACTGTGATACCATCAGTACACAGGTGGCCCGCTCCAACAAAAAAATCCACCTGCGGAAAAACAGCGGCCACCTTGATTTGGAACGGATGCGGGAGAGCGGATGCCTTGCACAGGTCTTTGCCGCTTTTCTCCCCACGCAGGAAGCAGCGGCTGAAGTCGGCATCAAAGTTGGGCCTCAGGAACTTTTTAATCAAATTTATGCCTGTTATCAAAAAGAACTGCGTATGAACAAAGATATTTTGGCACCCGCATATTCCGGTACCGATATTCTGAAAAATGAACGCAAAGGCCGCATGTCCGCCATTCTGAGCATTGAAGACTGCGTATTATTGAATGGCGACCTGCATAAGATTTCCGCCCTCTATAAAAAAGGTGTGCGGATTATGACGCTGACATGGAACTATGAAAATTCCCTCGGTTATCCTTCCAGTCCGATCCCAGCTGATATGGAACGCAGACTGAAGCCTTTTGGTAAGGCAGCTGTTCAGAAAATGCAGGAGCTTGGAATTTTGGTGGATGTATCCCATCTTTCTGACGGTGGTTTTCAGGATGTAGCCGAACTTTCCCGAAAATCTCATATGCCTTTTGCAGCAACGCATTCCTGCGCCCGCTCCCTATGCCCGCACCCGCGTAATCTGACCGACGGCATGCTGAAAACTATCGGTGAAACCGGTTCTGTCTGCGGCATTAATTTCAGCGCACATTTTCTAAACGGCATGACACAGAACTATACCAAAATTGATGACATTGTGCAGTGTGCCCGCTACATGCGCAATAAAGCGGGAATTGATTCGCTTGCGCTGGGTTCCGACTTTGACGGGATCAATTCCACCTTGGAATTTGGAGACTGTGCCGGTCTTCCCCGTTTGGCGGATGCACTGGCTATGTACTTTCCTGCCGAAGAAGTTGAAAAGATCTGTTGGAAAAATGCTCTGCGTGTTCTGACAGAGGGAACAAAATAAAGGGAAACGAACGGTTTGACACTCAAAAATTCTGCATCTTCATATAAGAAACAGCCGCTGTATTTCAACTGAGAAAATACAGCGGCTGTTCTTTGATAAGCTCAAATGGATATAGATATAAAGGCATGAAAGGTTTCTTGATAATTTAATGTACCGCAAAGAGATGCCGTGCCGCTTTGGACCGGTCCAACACATGAAACAGGATCAATCCGCCGCCTGTGCACATAATCAATTCTCCAAGACCGACCGTAACTGCATTCATGAAAAATAACTGCGCACCAAAGTTTGCAATTGAAAAACGGTTGCCTGTTCCCAGACAGGTAATTTCAAATGCAACAATCAGCGCATTACAGACCACCGGCATAAGCGACGACGCAACGGGCAAACCCTTCCACCTGACTTTACGCAGTGCGTAACTCAGCAGCGCGCCCAGCAGCGTAGCTGATGTGCCGAAAATCCAGTCAACCGGTCCAAGCGGGCTGGACATATTCCCCAAAAAGCACCCGATTGTCAGTCCCGGAACTGCCGCGGGGGTGAAAATGGGAAAAATCGTCAGCAGTTCACTGAAACGGCACTGCACCGCCATGGAACCAATCCCCAGTGCATTGGCAAGGAGCGTTAATACCACATAAAGAGCTGCAATCAGTCCTGCCTGTGCCAAATACAGCACAGGCCATTTTGTTTTTTGCATATTTAAATGCCTCCAGTAGGTAAGCAACCTTTTCACAGGAACTTGCCCTAGTAAATATTTTAGGTCCGGAACTCACGACGGACCGTCTGCCGACAAGAACAACATTTTATTGTACACGCATACACAGAAAAATGCAAATGCAGCTTTCATGTCTGTGCTTCCGCTTCCACTAATTTCTTTGCTTTCTCCTTCTGATCTTCCGGCTGTTTTTGAATAAGAATCCGCTCAATGCGGCGGTCCTGAATACGCAGCGCCTTCAAGGTAAGCGGCAAGCACACAACTGTAGGATATTCCCCTTCACTTGGAATCCTGCCTAAGCGCTCTACCATAAGACCAGCCAATGTATCATAGTCACCTTTGGGAAGGGTGACTCCTGTCAATTCTTCAACGTCTTCAATGAGCAGGGAGCCTTCCACAGACCAGCGGTTTGGTCCTTCCTTGACAACTTTTTCTTCCTCATGATCATATTCATCCTGAATGTTGCCAACAATAGATTCCAGCAAATCTTCCAGCGTAATCAATCCCTCTGTCCCGCCGTATTCATCCACGGCAACGGCAATTTGGCGATGCTGCTGAATCATTTCCTGGTACAGTCTGCTGCATGACTGTGTTTCCGGCACAAAAGCCGCCGGCCGCATTAAATCTGTCAGCTTAACATTCTCTATATCCGTCTGCCCAATAAAGCGCAGCAAATCCTTGACATAAATAAAGCCGAGAATATTGTCCAAGTCTTCATGATAAACCGGAATACGGGAAAATCCCTTTTGTGCAGAAAGCTGTACAACATCCAGCAGCGTATCTGTATCTTCCACAGCAGCGATTTCCGTACGGTGCGTCATCATTTCTGAAACGGGACTGTCATCAAAGTCCAGTACATTGGAAATCATATCCTTCTCGTTTTCCTCAATAACGCCGCGTTCCTCGCCTTCATTTACCACCATGCGGATTTCTTCTTCCGTAATGGTTTCCGCATCCTCCTGCTCAGCGCGGACGCCAAACATCCGCAGAATCCCTTTCGTACTGGCTGTGAGGAACTTTACCAGCGGCCAAAAGAAAACAAACAAACCGTTTAAAAAGCCGGCAAATCGGAAGGCAATGGATTCCGCATTCCGAACCGCCAGCTGCCTTGGCACAAGCTGACCGAGCACAAGTGAAAAACAGGACATCAGAATCGTAAGGATCACACAGGCAATCCCCTGCCGTGTATGCAAAGAGAGACCTATACCATGCATAGCATCTGCCAGCCTTACGGCAAAGCTCTGCGATGCAACTGCACTGGAAAGAAACCCAGAAAGCGTAATGCAGACCTGCATGGTCGAAAAGAAGTGTTTGGAATGATTGCTCATTTTAACGAGTACCTGTGCCTTTTGATTCCCGCCGTCTGCCATTTTTTTAATTTTGCCGTTATTTAAAGTAACGACCGCAATCTCAGCAGCGGAAAAAAAGCCATTTAATAGGATCAGGACAGCAAGCAAAAGTACACTGCCCCATGGAAAGCCTGCGGTACCGCCAGGGTCTGGAGCCATAAAAGAAATTTCCCCTTTCAAAATAAAGATGTATAAAGTTTTTAATGAATTATCTATCTGGTACAAGAATGTATAAAGAAGAGATTGCTTCCTATTTTACAGCAGATATGATATTTCTGTCAACCAATTATACAACTATACAACGCGATATTCGATATCGTGATTCTCTTAAATAGACAGCAAGTTGGAAAAAAAATCATTAAATTTTCTGCACAGTTTGGTTGTTTTCACTTTACATGCACTGAAAATCGTGCTAAAATTCAACATAGGATGTGTGTCCGCTTCTGAAGCCCGCACGCCGTTAGGCAATAGTTGATTCCTAAAGGAGGAAAAATATTCATGGATTCTAGAAAAATGAAGACCATGGATGGCAACACCGCTGCCGCGCATGTATCTTATGCGTTCACGGATGTAGCTGCCATCTACCCCATCACGCCATCTTCCCCGATGGCAGATGAGACCGACAAGTTCGCGGCTGCCGACCGCGAGAACCTCTTTGGCCAGAAGGTCAAAGTGACAGAAATGCAGTCCGAAGGTGGCGCTTCCGGTGCCGTTCATGGTGCTTTGGCTGCTGGCGCTTTGACAACAACTTACACAGCTTCTCAAGGCTTGCTGCTGATGATTCCGAATATGTACAAAATTGCGGGCGAGCTTCTCCCGGGCGTCATTCACTGTGCCGCCCGTTCCCTTGCCACTCATGCGCTGTGCATTTTCGGTGACCATTCTGATGTCTATGCATGCCGCCAGACAGGTTTTGCCATGCTCTGTTCCAACAGCCCGCAAGAAGTTATGGATTTGGGTGCTGTTGCGCATTTGGCTGCAATCAAAGGCCGCGTACCGTTCCTGCACTTCTTTGATGGTTTCCGTACTTCTCATGAAGTGCAGAAGATTCACATCTGGGACTACAAGGATCTGGATGACATGCTCGACCACGACGCTGTTAAAGCTTTCCGCCGCCGTGCGCTGAATCCAGAGCATCCTGTTACCCGTGGTACTGCCCAGAATGATGACTTCTTCTTCCAGGCAAGTGAAGCTTCCAATAAATATTATGATGCTTTGCCGGAAATCGTTGTTGATTACATGAATCAGGTCAATGCAAAAATCGGCACTGACTATAAACCTTTTAACTATTATGGTGCTCCAGATGCAGAAGAAGTCATTATTGCAATGGGTTCTGTTTGTGAAGCCGCTGAAGAAGTGGTGGACTACCTGTGCGCTGCCGGTGAAAAAGTCGGTTTGGTTAAGGTACATCTGTATCGCCCATTTGTAGCGAAATATTTGACAGACATACTGCCCAGCACTGTCAAAAAAATCTCTGTTCTGGATCGTACACGTGAGCCTGGTTCCATCGGTGAGCCACTGTATCTGGATGTTCTGGCAGCTCTGGCTGGCACACAGTTCCAGGATACACCTATGTACACCGGCCGTTACGGACTCGGTTCCAAAGACACCACCCCTGGTGACATTGTTGCTGTTTACCGCAACATGGAATCTGCTTCCCCGAAGAAGCGCTTTACTATTGGTATCGTTGATGATGTAACGCATCTGTCTCTGGATGTCAAAGAGAATCCAGACACGACACCGAAGGGTACACATTCCTGTAAGTTCTGGGGCTTGGGCGCTGATGGTACTGTCGGTGCAAATAAAAACTCCATTAAAATTATCGGTGACCATACAGACATGTATGCACAGGGCTACTTTGCTTATGACTCCAAAAAGTCCGGCGGCCTGACTGTTTCTCATCTGCGTTTTGGCGATAAGCCGATTAAGTCCACTTATTACATCAGCAAAGCTGATTTTGTTGCCTGCCACAAGGCTTCTTATGTCTATGATTATGACATGGTTCAGGACCTGAAAGACGGCGGCAGTTTCCTGCTCAACTGCGAGTGGACTGACGAGGAACTCGATAAAAAGCTCCCCGGTAAAATGAAAAAATATATTGCTGACCACAACATCAACTTCTACACCATCGACGGCGTAAAACTTGGCAAGGAAATTGGTTTGGGCAAGCGTATCAATACAATTCTTCAGTCTGCATTCTTCTCCATTGCAAGCATTATTCCTGGCGAGAAGGCTATCCAATACATGAAGGACGCTGCTACAAAGTCCTATAGCAAAAAGGGCCAGAAGATCGTCGATATGAACCATGCGGCTATCGAACGCGGTGCAAAAGAATACCATAAAGTCAATGTACCGGCAAGCTGGAAAAATGCAGCCGATGACTGCAAGGCGAAAAAGGTCACCTGTGCAAATAAGGACGTTGAGAAGTATGTCAACGAAGTCCTGATTCCTGCAAATAAATATAAGGGCAATGAGCTGCCTGTTTCCACTTTTGTAGACATGGCTGACGGTACTGTTCCTGCCGGCACTGCTGCTTTTGAGAAACGCGGTATTGCCATTGATGTTCCGGAATGGAACCCGGACAACTGTATCCAGTGTAATTTCTGTTCTTATGTCTGCCCGCATGCTGCTATCCGTCCGGTCGCTTTGACCGCTGAGGAAGCTGCTAAAATGCCGGCAAGTCAGAAGACAAAAGATATGACTGGCATGCCTGGTCTGAAATTTGCAGTTACAGTTTCTGCTTATGATTGTCAAGGCTGCGGCAGCTGTGTAAATGTCTGCCCAGGTATGAAGGGCAACAAGGCTTTGACTTTGAAACCGATGGATACGCAAGTTTCCTCTCAGGAAGGTTTCAATGCTGGTTTGAAGATCGATGCAAAGCCGGAAGTACTTGCAAAGTTTAAGGAAACCACCGTCAAGGGGAGCCAATTCAAACAGCCACTGCTTGAGTTCTCCGGCGCATGCGCAGGCTGCGGTGAAACTCCTTACGCGAAACTGGCAACTCAGTTGTTTGGTGACCGTATGTACATTGCCAATGCAACTGGCTGCTCCTCCATCTGGGGTGCATCTGCTCCAAGTACACCTTACACATGCAATAAGCGTGGTTTTGGTCCTGCTTGGGACAACTCGCTGTTTGAGGACAATGCAGAGTTTGGTTTAGGAATGGCTTTGGCACAGAATTCTGTCCGCGGACGTCTGCAGGGTTACATTGAGCAGATTATGAACAATGAAAAGAGTTCTGCAGCGCTGAAAACTGCCTGCAAGAATTATCTTGACACGAAAGATAGCAGCACAGATAACCGTGCAGCAACTGATGCTTTGATCCCTGAGTTGGAAAAAGCTGCGTCTGCTGGCTGTGAACTTTCCAAGGAAACACTCGAAGACAAAGACTTCCTTGCTAAGAAGTCCATGTGGATCTTGGGCGGCGATGGCTGGTGCTACGACATTGGCTTCGGCGGCGTTGACCACGTTCTCGCTTCCGGTGAAGATGTCAATATTTTGGTCTTCGATACAGAAGTTTATTCCAACACCGGCGGACAAGCTTCCAAGTCTACTCCAGCAGGTGCTGTTGCTCAGTTTGCTGCTACTGGTAAAGCGACTAAGAAGAAGGATCTGCCTGGTATTGCTATGACATATGGTTATGTCTACGTTGCTCATGTAGCAATGGGAGCAAATATGAACCAGTGCATCAAGGCTTTCCATGAAGCTGAGAGCTATCATGGTCCATCTATTATCATTGCTTATGCACCTTGCATCAACCACGGTATTAAAGGTGGTATGAGCATCGCTCAGACAGAAGAGAAAAAGGCCGTTGACTCTGGTTACTGGAACTTGTTCCGCTTTGATCCTCGTTTGGCTCAAGCAGGCAAGAATCCATTCCAGCTTGACAGCAAGGCTCCTTCTGCCAGCTACCATGACTTCATCATGGGTGAAGTTCGTTACAACAGTTTGACACGTTCTTTCCCAGATCGTGCTAAGACACTGTTTGCAAAGGCAGAAGAGGATGCTAAGGAAAACTACGAGCATCTCGAGAAATTATCTAAATTATAAGTTTTTCCAGAATCCAATAAATGAGAAGGCTCTGTGCAGTAATGTACAGGGCCTTCTCGTTTTAGACAAAACGCTTTTTGTACCTCTCTGTCAGATTTTGCGAGAATTACAAAATCATCTATTTTTATTTTATTCGTCACGCAGTATTCACATATACCGGGCATAATAATATCACAGTCAAAGAGAAATGAAGATCACGATCTTTTAATGTCACGATCTTTTAATGAAAGGAATGAGAACTATGGATGATTCCAATCAGAAGAATTCAACTGACCGTGAAAATGCAGATGCAAACAGCGGCAATGTGAATAACCCAGAAGGAAATGCCAATTCTAATAAGAAGAGTGAAGCTGTTTGGAGTGGAGATACTTATCACACTGGGCATATTCATTCAGACTCTTATTCACCGAATGAAGAGGATGTTGGAGGTTCTTCCACGCAGTGGCATGATCAAAATTCCAATGATTCATCCGCGCCTTATAATGCTGCACAGCAAGAACCAGTTTGGCATCAAAACACATGGCAGCCACCCCAGTATCAAGACCCGGGACAAAAAAAGATGTACCGAGAAAAGAAAAGACACGACCGAAAAGGCAGCCACATGTGGAGCCGAATATTAGCTGGTATTGTCGGGTGTTTCGTAATTTCCGCTTGTTCAATCGGCATTTTTGTAGCACTGGTCAATAATGGAGTTATTCACTTTGGTAACTCCAGTTCTGGTGGTTCTGCTTTTGCAATTACAAAATTGATTGACAATTCAAGTGGTTCCGCCGCATCTACCAGCTCCGGTACTTCCAAGGGTAAACTTTTAACAAAGCAGCAGGTATGTCAAAAAGTAATTCCCAGCGTGGTTTTGGTTCAAAATTATCAGAATGTTTCCAATGAATTTGATTTTTCAGGAACAGGGACGAATGATAGTGATAATTCTTATAACAATACCAGTCTATTTGGAAACGATAATGGCCAAAACGGCAGCTCAAACAGAAAGAATGGTGGAACCAGTTCCAATTCAAGTGATGGTATCTCTCCTTCAGGGGAAGGTTCCGGCGTAATCATCAGCAGTGACGGCTACATCATGACCAATGCCCATGTTGTTGATGGTGCTTCTGCGCTGAAAGTCGTCCTCAGCAGCGGCAAGAGTTATGAAGCAAAGCTAATCGGCAGCGATGAAGTGACGGATCTTGCGCTGATTAAAATCAATGCAACAGGTCTGGCTGCCGCTGAGTTTGGCGACAGCAGCAGCTTAAAAATTGGAGACGAAATTGTTGCAATCGGGAATCCTGGCGGCAGTGAGCTGGCCTCAAGTGCGACATTTGGCAATATTTCTGCATTGAACCGTACCATCACAGACAGCGACACTGGTTATACCCGCCAGTGTATCCAAACAGATGCCGCCATTAACCCCGGTAATTCCGGCGGCGCACTGGTCAACATGTATGGCCAAGTAATCGGCATCAATTCCAGTAAGCTGACACAGGTTGGCGGGACATCTGCTGAAGGCCTTGGTTTTGCAATTCCAATCAATGATGCACAACCAATTATTTCAAGTCTCAAACAATATGGCTATGTGAAAGACCGCGCGGTATTAGGCATCAGTGGGCGCATGGTAGATTCCGTTTCGGCACGTATTTACGGCCTTTCTACTACCGGATTTGTAATTCAGAAAATCACTAATTCTGCCCTGACCAAAGCAGGGGTTACGGTGGGCGATATGATTACTAAAATTGACGGTACTTCTGTCATATCCAGCGGAACCATCACTTCTGCCGTAACAAAGAAAAAGGCCGGAGACACCGTAAAACTCACACTTTACAGTTTACAGACAGGCCACAGCAAAGAGGTTACTGTAAAACTAATTGCACAAACCGGTAAGAGTTCTTCCTAATTTGCTTACAAGTCTTTTTTTCATAAATTTCTCCTCTCTCTTGAAGGGCAGACCGCAATTGGTCTGCCCTTCAATTTTTATGAATCCAATTCTAAAACTTTTTATTCATTAAACAAAGCTTAGAAGACGCAAATAACAGGATCCCGCCAAGCAGGAATTGACAAGCGAAATCTCTTATCTTATAATCATTTTAGGAAGTAATATGTTAAATAACAGGAAGAAGAGATTGCATTGAAAATCAGTTTGCTGGAACCCCTCGGTGTACCGGAAAGTGTAATCTGTGGTCTGTCTGAGGACTTAAAAAAGGCAGGTCATGAGTTTGTTTACTATAACTCTAAAACAACCGACAAAAACGAACTTGCGGAACGTTCCAAAGATTCCGATATCATTATGATTGCCAACAATCCCTATCCAGATGAAGTCGTAGAATCCGCCAAAAAGCTTAAGATGTTAGCCGTTGCCTTTACAGGAATTGATCATGTGGGTCTTTCGGCATGTAAAAAGAATGGCATTACTGTCTGCAACTGCGCTGGATATTCCAATGAAAGTGTAGCGGAACTGACAGTCGGCCTTGCAATCGGCGTACTGCGCCACATCCGGCAGGGCGACAGCGCAGCTAGAACAGGCGGAACCTCTGCAGGGCTTGTCGGCGGCGAACTGCGCGGACGCACCGTTGGGATTGTCGGCACCGGACGCATTGGCATCCGCACTGCTCAACTATTCGGTGCATTTGGTGCAAAGCTGCTTGGCTATGCCCGCCATGAATCCGATAAAGCGAAGGCTGCAGGAATCCGCTTTACCAGTCTGGAAAACCTGCTGCAAAACAGTGACATTGTTTCTCTGCATCTGCCGCTTACTGCTCAAACCCGAAAATCATTTGGTAAAAAACAGTTTGCCCAAATGAAGTCTGGAGCTGTCTTTCTGAACTGTGCACGCGGTGCAATTGTTGATAATGAAGCACTGGCAGAAGCACTAAACAGCGGAAAACTCGCAGGAGCAGGCATTGATGTTTTTGATATAGAACCTCCACTCCCCAAAGATTATCCCCTTCTGCAGGCAAAGAACATTCTTCTGACACCTCATACAGCATTTTTGTCTCAGGAATCCATGCTAAGCCGTGCAAAAATTGAGTTTGACAATGTGAAGGCATATCTCTCCGGTTCACCAAAAAATGTCTGCAAAATTGAATAAGCACACATCTCTATAAAAGATCTCACATGATGCTTACACTGGATCGTTTTATAAATTCGGAATTTTAGCTTTTTGTAAAGTAGTATTTACAAATTACTGTTTGGAACAAGAAACAATTGACAAATTACCAAATGTGATATATGATAAATAATGTTGTGAATATAATGATTTAAATGTTTAAAATCACAACAAGCACTTATGGAAGCGACGCTTTCCTGTCAGTTGCATAGAAGCAGCTGGATCCGGCATGAAGCTGGTCTTATCCTTAATGATTGTCTTCTATAGAATTAGCATTAGGAAGATGCTGTACCTTTTCGATAAAAGGTATGGTATCTTCTTTTTATCTGTCGACAATTAAAAATGCGAAACCTGTTTTTCTAAAAAGGCATGTAAACAAATAAGTCTTTTAAATCTAAATCAGCTGTTTTGATCTTTGGAAATGAAGGAGAAACTTTAAAATGCATATTCCAGATAACTATCTAAGTCCCCAAACATGCGCCGTGATGGCTGCGGCAATGGTACCTGTATGGACGATATCCATCAAAAAAATTAAAAAAGAAATTCCAAAAGAGAAATTACCACTGATGGGTGTTGCGGCAGCATTCTCCTTTATCAGCATGATGTTCAATGTTCCCATTCCCGGAGGTACCACAGGTCACGCTGTCGGGGGAACCCTGATTGCACTCTTACTAGGACCATACGCGGCCTGCATATCGATTAGCGTTACATTACTGCTGCAGGCACTCATTTTTGGAGATGGAGGAATTTTAAGTTTTGGTGCCAATTGTTTTAATATGGCATTTGTCCTTCCATTTGTCGGGTACATAATTGCAACCTTCATCAACAAACATCTGAAAAAAAACAAGAACGGCATATTAGGTGCTGCAATCGGCTCCTATGTTGGCATTAATGCGGCTGCACTTTGCGCTGCAATTGAATTTGGTATTCAGCCCATGCTGTTTCAGGACGCAGCAGGAAAAGCCATGTACTGCCCATATGGTCTAAACATTTCAATTCCGGCCATGCTTGGCGGGCACCTCACTTTCTTTGGTTTGGCAGAGGTCGTTTTTACAGTTTTCGTACTGCTCTTTGTAGAAAAAGTATCCCCGGATTTTAAAGCAAAAATAGGAAACAGAGAAAAGGCAAAAACTCCGCTGCCAATTCGGATTCTTCTTGCTGCACTGATTGTCCTAACACCAATTGGTTTGCTTGCGGAAGGTTCCGCTTGGGGGGAATGGAGCAAAGACGAAATTGCTGCTACCGGTGTAGGATTTACACCTTCCGGTATGATGTCCGGAATTCACTACAAAGCTCTTCTTCCGGATTATTCTATTGTGGGCCTGCCAAACTGGTTTGGTTACATATTGTCGGCCATGATAGGAGCTGCAGTTCTGGTTATTCTTTTTAAATTAATTTCAGGCGTGCACAGCCACAAGACAGCATCAGCAGAGTAAAGGAAAAGGAGAAAAGCATATTGAGAACAAGTTTAAAGATTATGCGCTTCATTTCCAGCCTGATGGAGGATGATACGCAGCCGCAAAAATCAAAAGTTTTGCCTGCACTGCGAATTTTTGCCTGTATCCTTTGTATTTTGTTATGTGCGCTTGCAAAAAATGCCCTCTTTGTTTTAATCGTCATTGCTATAGAATTACTCCGTCTTTCCATGAAAAAAGCCGCCGTAATCTGGCAAATTTTAAAACCTGTGCTGACTGCTGTTTTATTTGCCGTAATATTTTTACTTCCATCCATTTTTCTTGGTTCGCCGCGCACAATAACTACCGTAACTATGAAAGTTTTTGAATCTGTGCTGGTATTGTCCCTGATGAATGCTACTATGTCATGGAAAGAAATCACAGATGCTTTCCGCACATGCCATATGCCCCAGATATTTGTGTTTGTCCTTGACACAACCGTTCGTTTCCTAGTCGTATTAGGTAGATACAGCCACGCAATTGGAGAAGCAGTATCGTTAAGGAGTGTTGGAAAAACAAACTGGAAAACTTCCCAGACAGGCGGTATCCTCGGAACAACTTTTTTAAAGGCACAGCAGCTGTCACAAGAAACTTCAGAGGCAATGGCCTGCAGATGCTTTGATGGAGAATATAAAAGTTATACTTCTCATAAATTCAACGCGTTCGATGCCGCGTACCTACTGCTGATTCCTGCCATGGCAGCCCTGTTCTTTTACAGTGAATGGATGATAAAATGATTCAACTTCATGATGTTAGTTTTTCCTATCCGCAAAGTACGGCAGTAAGCCATGTGACTTATACCTTTGAGATGGGAAAATGTTATGTTCTCCACGGTCCAAATGGATGCGGTAAATCAACTCTTTTTCGGATTCTAAATGGTCTGGATTTCCCCACTTCTGGAAAATATTTTTTTGATGGTGAAGAAATTACAGAAAAGAAAATGAGGAGCCAAAAATTCGCAAAAAGTTTTCACAAAAGGATCGGCTATGTTTTTCAAAATTCAGAAATTCAGCTTTTTACCAAAAGTGTGGAAGATGAAATTGCTTTTGGCTTACATCAGCTTGGCCTTGCGGATGGTGAGATCATAAGCCGTGTTGAAAAATACATCCGCCTTTTGAAACTCCAAAATGTCCGTTCAAGAGCCCCGTTTAATTTGAGCGGAGGGGAAAAAAAGCGGGCAGCGCTGGCAGCTGTGCTGGCAATGGAGCCATCCGTTTTGATTTTAGATGAACCCATCAGCGGGCTTGATGAAGAAGGTCAAAAGTGGATTACACAATTTATCTGCAGCATAAAATCGCCTGACAAATTGATCATTCTTGCAACACATAATCGGGAATTTATAAAACAAATCGCTGATGTAGAAATTATCATGAATAAGGAACATCGTTTTGAAAGCAGCATTCCTTATTGATGCATGAAAGAGAAACTATATAAGAAAAACTAGATTGCCTGCAACTTTTTGAATTTTTGGTTTTTATTATTCACTAAATGGTGTATAATAAAATTGTAGTTTATTGTTTTTCAGTTGCATATCCACAAAATAATATTACATATAAAGGGGATTTATAAAATTTATGCTAGAAAAAATGATTGAAATCCTTCGGAAGAATCCGCGCAAGATTGTATTCCCGGAGGGAACTGATGCTCGTATTCTGGACGCTGCAGCTCATCTGAAAAAAGAAGGGTTCCTGACCCCTGTACTCATCGGTAAAGAAGCCGATGTGGAAGCAGCAGCTAAAAAAGCTGGTCAGGATATTTCTGGAATTGAAATTGTTAATCCAGATAATTTCCCTGACTTTCAAAAGATGGTTGCAAAAATGGTAGAGCTGCGTCACGGCAAAATGGATGAAGAAACTTGCCGTGCAAATCTGAAAAAGTCCAATTATTTTGGCACCATGTATGTGCAGATGGGCTATGCAGACGCACTGCTTGGCGGTGCAACTTATTCCACCGCTGATACTGTCCGGCCGGCTCTGCAGCTCGTGAAATGTAAGCCTGGTCACAAGATCGTGACCAGTTGCTTCATTCTCCACCGCCCAGACGGAAAAGGCGGAGAAGAAATGTATGCAATGGGTGACTGTGCAATCAATATCAATCCAGATGAAGATCAACTGGTCGAAATCGCGCAAGGTACCGCAGAAACAGCCAGGACCTTTGGAATGGAACCCAAAGTTGCTTTTCTATCCTACAGCACAAAAGGTTCTGGAAAAGGCGACAGCGTCATTGCGATGAGCAATGCGACTCAGAAACTTCAGGCACTCCATCCAGATTTTGATGTAGACGGTGAACTGCAGTTTGACTCTGCTATTTCCCCAGAAGTTGCTTCTCTGAAAGCGCCTGACTCCAAAGTGGCCGGACGTGCAAATGTTTTCATCTTCCCAGATATTAATGCAGGCAATATTGGTTACAAGATTGCCCAACGGCTGGGAAAATTCGAGGCACTTGGACCTGTAATGGCAGGCCTGAATGCACCAATTAATGACCTATCCCGTGGCTGCAATGCCGAAGAAGTTTACAAAATGGCTATCATTACGGCTGCTCTCAAATAAAAATTTTCAGGTGTTGTACAAGCGTTTTGATCGAAGGAAACTACTGATTATAAAAAAGCATCGGCACAAAGCCGATGCTTTTTTATAGTTAAATTCGAT
>ENA-UOOI01000146-UOOI01000146.1-fermentation-metagenome-genome-assembly--contig:-NODE-146-length-87926-cov-9.570143_pt1 | contig 87926 bp, 87 predicted proteins | sample MGYA00245779_ERZ724027 | MGnify/ENA primary metagenome ERZ724027 (study PRJEB28704, sample SAMN03018318) | fermentation metagenome | biome: anthropogenic terrestrial biome; feature: soil; material...
ACAAATTCTAAAACATTTCACGGAAAAATCATCCGTGAAACGTAAGAAATTGTATTCATAACGCAACAGTTTTTAAAGCATTTCAAAAAACCATGAAATGCAAAACAACTGTAAGCATTATATAACAAATTCTAAAACATTTCACGGAAAAATCATCCGTGAAACGTAAGAAATTGTATATATCAAATAAAAGTGGTTATTCTAATTCATAAAAAGGAGGTAGTTTTTATGAAGAAAAATATAGCCATATTTTTATTAATGCTGATAATCGCGAATGTAACAATTGTACCTGCATACGGAATAGAGCCTGACGGCCTTCAGTCCCGTGCTGCAATTTTAATAAACGGCGATGACGGCCAGATACTTTTTGAGAAAAACAGCAATGACAAAATGCCCCCGGCAAGTATAACTAAAATTATGCTTTTGCTTCTTATATCCGAAAAGATGGATAGTGGGGAAATAACTTCGGACCAGGAGCTTACAATTTCAGAATATGCGGCAAGCATGGGTGGAAGCCAGATATATCTTGAGGCCAACGAGACTCAGACGGTTGAAAGTATGTTAAAAGCAATATCAATGCGTTCTGCAAATGACGCTTCCGTGGCCATGGCGGAATTTATGTACGGTTCGGTGGAAAGTTGTGTCAAGGCAATGAATGAACGTGCTAAAGAACTTGGAATGTTAGATACGAATTTTGTTAATGTTACAGGATTGCCTGAAGAGGAGCATTTAACAACAGCACACGACATATCGATAATGACAAGAGAATTACTTAAATATAATTATGTAAATGAATACATGCTCACGTGGATGGATTCTGTATATGTAGGTAAAGAAAAGGATTCAGAGCAGGTTTTGGTCAATACAAACAGGCTGATTAACAATTATGAAGGTTTGTTAGGAGGGAAAACAGGTTATACAACAGATGCGAAATATTGTTTGTCGGCAGCAGCAAAAAGAAATGATACAACATTGATAGCGGTTGTTTTAGGATGTGATAATACAAAAGTAAGATTTAATGAAATAACAAAGCTGCTGAATGAAGGTTTTGCAAACTATAAAAATCTTATATTTCACAAAAAAGGCGATATTATTTCAACTTCTGCAGTTTATTGCGGAAAAGAAGATGATTTTAATATAATCAGCAAAGAAAATATTGCTTATTTCACAGAAAGTAATTGCAAGGCTGAAGATTTTAATTTAGAATATATAATTGATGATAATTTAAAGGCACCATTAAGCCGGGATGTTCCAATCGGAAAGGCAATTCTTTCAAAGGACGGTCAGGTTCTTGGCGAATATGAGCTGTACCCGGAAAAGGATATTGAAAGAGAAGGATTCTTTAAATTTTATTTAGAAAATGTATTGGAGAATTTAATAAAATAAAAAAATGAAGATGTATTCAGTAAATTTAAACGTATTTCAGGGGCCATTTGAACTGCTGTACCACCTGATAGAAAAAAAGGAAATCGATATTTATGATATTCCCATATCTGAAGTAACTGACCAGTATATTGAATATCTTGATCAAATGAGGCAGTTTAACATGAATGTGACCAGTGAATTTATTTTAATGGCATCAACACTTATAGAAATAAAGTCAAAAATGCTACTGCCGGTTAAAGAAAAAGAGGATGACCCAAGGCAAGAACTGGTTGATAAACTTCTTGAATACAAGATATTTAAAGATGCATCTGAAAAATTAAAAAAATGTGAAGATGAAGGCAGCTTTTATTTTTCCAAACCTATGGAGGAAATGGCTCTGACTTCTGATTCTAAGGTAGAACGGCTTTCTTTAAAAGAAATAAGCATTTATGAACTATGCAATATTTTTGTGTCTCTGACTAAAAATCAAAATTTAAAAGTTGCCAAAGATGACAAATTGAAAATTTACAGAGAAAATTACAGCGTTAAAAGCTGTACTGAAGAATTGATGAAAAAACTCAGGAGAAACAATCGTGTGTCGTTATTTTCAACATTCAAAGACAAAAAGCAACTTACTAAAGAATATGTTGTAACGACATTTCTTGCTATCTTGGAAATTTCTAACAAATTAGGAGTAAAAATTTATCAGGTTGACACGTACAGTGATATTATAATAGCTGCTGTGTAGGAGTGTGGCATGAATTTAAAAAGTATATTGGAAAGCTTGCTTTTTGTTTGGGGCGAACCGCTTAATATAAACGAAATCTCAAAAATCCTTGATTTGCCGGTAAAAAATGTTGCAGCTGCTTTAAAGGAAATGGCAGAACAGTTTTCAAAGGATAAGGATAGAGGCCTCATTATACAAAAGTTCGGGAATTCATATCAGATTACAACAAAAAAGGAAAATTTTGAATATATTCAGAGCCTGATGCAAACAACGGTTAATAAAAGCCTTTCAACTGCAGCAATGGAAGCATTATCTATAATAGCGTACAAACAGCCGGTGACAAGGGTTGAAATAGAATTAATCAGAGGAGTTAAATGTTCTAATGTAATTAAAGGCCTTTTAGACAAGGGGCTTATTAAAGAAACAGGTAAGCTGGATAAACCCGGGAGGCCGGTTGTGTATGGCACCACAGAAGAATTTCTGAGGCATTTTGGTTTGAATTCTATTGACGAACTTCCCGCTTTGAACATAGAGCTTAAGGAGGATAAGAAAGCAACGTAGAATCGTTGCTTTTGTTTTATATATTATGGGAATATGGATATTGTTGTTTATAGCTGGGGGGCTGTTATTCGTATATTTTAACATAACACTTTTCTGCAAATTTAATTTGGCGGCATCTTTTATAAAAATATATGTTAATATAAAATTATTTAAAAAAGAACATGTTATAGATAAAAAAATTTATTATACAAATATATTAAAAAAAGCGATTGGAGGACGTAAAGAGAAACAAAAAAAATCAAAAGTGGCAAAAAGTCCATATTCTTATTTTAAATATGTAAAAAAGATCATGCGCTTTTTTATAGTAAAAAATATACATTTTTACCCTGAATGTATTGATAATTTTTCATCATTTGCCGTTGAGTTCATGATTGTAAATAATATTCTCAAAAGGCCTTTTATAAAGGGATAAAAAGGGATATTTCGTGTTCTTTAGGGCATACTGTATTTAAAATTATTAAGAAAGGGGATATTATGAGCAACGACATAGAAAACATCATCAAAACGACATTAGATAATATCAACAATTTAACTGAAAATGAAAAACTCATCAGTAGCAAAATCTCTTATGACGATACTAATTACCTTGCAATTTCAAAGCTGAATATGAATTTTGTCATAGGTGGGAGCGATATAGACAAGAAGTTCCGGTCTGTGGATTTAAAACCTTTTGCAGGAGCGGCTTATGTTAACCTACAGTTAAATCCTCAGATACTTATTTATGAAACAGGAAATAAGGATATTAATACAATTAATATTAACAATGAAACTATAGCAGGGGACTTGACATCATCTATTATGAGCATATTGTCATTTATAAAAGAAGTAAGGGAGAAGAAGGATTGTGGAAAATAAAATTAAAATTCTGTTATTAGTATCCGCAGTTTTATTTTTTTCTGTTTCATATAATAAGGCAGATGCAATACCTGACATATCGGCACAGTCATACATAGTAGTTGATTCTGAAACAGGAAGAATAATAGGTTCAAACAATCCGGCAGAAAAGCTGCCCATAGCCAGCACAACGAAAATAATGACTTCAATTTTAGCCATCGAAAATACAGATGATATAGAAAAAAAGATTGAGGTTCCGGCCGAATGTACAGGCATAGAAGGTTCAAGCATCTACTTAAAACCAAGGGAGATGGTGTCAATTAAAGACTTGCTGTATGGGATTATGCTGCGCTCCGGCAATGACGCAGCAGAAACATTGGCAGTATATGCAGGAAGAAACAGTAAAGACGGGTTTGTGGCTATGATGAACGAAAAAGCGCAGGAACTAGGTGCATATAATTCTAATTTCACAAATCCTCACGGATTAAATGATAAAAATCATTATTCGACTGCCTATGATTTAGCATTAATAAGCCGCTATGCAATGAAAAATGACTTATTTAAAAAAATATCATCTTCAGAAAAATATACAGCGGAAAGCATGAATACTGTATTTTATAATAAAAATAAGGTTGTCCACCAATATGAATACGGAAACGGCATTAAAATAGGATATACAAAAGCAGCAGGAAGATGCCTTGTTGCATCAGCAGAAAAAGAAGGTACTGAAATTATAGTTGTTGTTTTGAATGACCATAACTGGTTCCAGGACAGCTATAAAATATTCGACTGGGCATTTGAAAATTATAAAAGCTATTCGATAACAGAATCAGGGCAGTTTGCAGGAAGAACGGATGACGGAAGGCCGGTTTTCATTTCAGATAGTTTCAGCTATCTGTTGACTGAAGAAGAAAAAGATAAAATTAGGTTTGAGCCGAAAATTTCAGATCCTTACACCTTGAATAAAGGCAGCATGACAATCTCCGGATCTTACAATATATACCTGGATAATGAGCTTATTCATACTGGCAGCCTTGTAAGGGGAAACGAATAATAACTAAAGGAATATGAAAGGAAATAGGATGAGTTATTGTCATAATATTACAATTACCCATCCTTTTTCTAATTTTATATAAGCAACAATAAATATTACTTGATAAAATTTTCTTTATATGATATTATTTCTTTGATAACGATTACATAAACAATATTGCGTTTAAAAGTTATTAAATTAAATCAGAAGGGAATTTAAATTATGAAAAAAAGCTATAAAGGTATTTTCCTTTTTTTTGTTCTAATGATGATTTTGACATTATTGGGAGGGTGCGGCTCACCCGATGAAAAAACTGATGCAGGCAGTGGTGATGTAAATGAACCAAAGGCTGCAGTTGTAAGTAAGCCTGAACCGGATGCAAATCTGGATAAGGATATCGTTATTGTACAAGCACTGGATATGATATCTTTCGACCCCATCAATACTTCAGATCTTTCTAACGGCTATGTTATTAACAGTATTTACAGCAAGTTGTTTGACTTTGACGAAGATCTAAATGCTGAACCTGAGCTTGTAGAAAATTATGAATTGATCAGTGATACGGAGTGGCAGTTTCAAATTTACAAAGGGATAAAGACTCATGACGGACAGGAACTGACAGCTGACGATGTGGTTTACTCGCTGCAGCGGACACAGCAGGGCACGGCAATTGGTGCTTTATTTAAATCTGTGGATAAGATTTCCAAGGTAGATGATTATACCATAAACATAACTACAAAGGGGCCATATCCGGCTTTGCCTACAGCATTGACACACCAAGCCTGCTGCATTGTACCGAAACATTACTGCGAACAGACTGCCTCTGCCGATAACTGGACTAAACCGGTGGGAACCGGCCGATATGTTTTAAAAAACCGTGTAATAGGAGACAGCATTGTGGTAGAACGTTTTGATGACTACTTCAATCAGGATGACAAAGCCTGCAATAAAAGTTTAACTTTTAAAATAATTCCGGAAGGAAGCGGAAGAACTATTGCCGTAGAAACCGGTGAAGCTGATTTAAACATTGTGTTTGACACAGTGGACTATGAACGTGTTTTAAGCAACAGCAACGTACAGCTTTGGGATCATTATTCTCAGACGGTTTGGCACTTGGGATATGACAATACACAGAAATGGTTCGATAATAAATTAGTCCGCCAGGCAATCAACTATGCCGTTGACCGGGAGGCATGTCTTGAAGTGGGTCACAACGGACATGGCACGGTTGTATACAACAATGCTACATTTGCTCCTACCTGCTTAGGCGCAGTTGAAAATCCGAAAGACAAGTACAGCTATGATCCTGAGAAAGCAAAGGAGTTAATGGCGGAAGCAGGGTGCCCGGGTTTTGAAACTGAAATAATTGTGTTCCGGGATGAGGCTGAGCGTATAGCTGTTGTTGTTCAGGCCTACCTTAAGGAGATTGGGATTGATGCAAAGGTTACACGAATTGAAAACTCCGTGTTCGCTTCTTATATAGTTGATCATAGGGCACCAATGTTTATCACAAGCTGGGGTTCATACTGGGATCCGGACTTATTTTTGTCCCGCCGTTTCAGTTCCGAAGGTATTGGAGGTGTCAACAGGACTTGGTACTTGAATCCTGAGCTGGATACGATGATAGAAAAAGGCCGCTCTTCATTTGATAATGATGTACGGGCAGAAATATATGGAGAAGCGCAGGAATTTATGGCAGAAGAAGCACCTGAGTGCGATTTATATGTAAATACAATGTATGCTCTTGCCAATAAGGATTTGAAAGGCGTAGAAATCAACGTTGAAATGCCGTACCATTTTCATAAGCTTCATTATTAATTATCGATTAAAGGAGTGAGAAGATGATTAAATATGTAGTGAAACGTTTGCTGGAGATGATTCCTATTATATTTGCATTGACATTTGTAGTTTTTACAATAATGTACTTTACACCCGGCGATCCAACTGCCGTAATATTGGGCAATGAATACACTGAGGAAGCAAGCATGAGGATAAAACAGGAATTGGGTCTTGACAAGCCGTTCTTTGTCCAGTTTGTTAGATATGTAGGTAATTTGATCAGAGGTGACTTTGGTATGTCCTATATCACCAGAGCTCCTGTTTCTGAACAGCTTATTGGCCGTTTTCCCAATACATTCAAGGTTGTAGCAGGTGCTATGCTGTTTTGTGTGGCTTTGGGAGTACCCATAGGTGTATTTTCCGGAACCAAGCCATATTCTTTACTTTCAAATATTACTATGGTTATAGGCCTTCTTGGTGTGTCATTACCTATTTTTTGGCTGGGGCTTTTGCTTATTTTATTATTTTCGGTAAAATTAGGCTGGCTTCCTTCCAGCGGTATTGAGGGATTTTCAAGCCTTATACTGCCTTCTATTGCTTTAGGTGCAAATTATATGGCTAATATTATGAGGACTACACGGTCCTCTATGTTAGAGGTTATACGGCAAGACTATATACGGACAGCAAAAGCAAAAGGTGTAAGCCAACGCAACATCGTACGTAAACATGCTCTTCGGAATGCAATGATGCCTACTATTACCGTAATCGGTATGAATATAGGCGCTTTGCTAGGAGGAGTTGTATTGACGGAAACTGTATTTTCCATTCCTGGCACAGGCAGGCTGCTGGTTGAATCTATCAATAACAGGGACACGCCTTCCGTATTGGGTTGCCTGGTAATTATGGCTGTTTGTGTTGCGGTTTCGAATTTAATTGTGGACTTGATTTATGCATATATTGACCCTCAAATCAAGTCGCAGTACAGTGGGGGGCGAGGATAATGACAGAAACTAATGCAGTAAGAAAATATAGCACTAAAAAAGAGTTTTTCAAAGAGTATAAGAAAAAAAGCCGATTGCAGGAAATATGGCGAATGTTTTTAAAAAATAAACTGGCCGTTATCGGTTTGGTCATTTTTGTCATTATTGTATTGACTGCTATTATGGCACCGTTAATCTCAGATTATGAAAATGATGCCATAAAAATGAATGTATCGGAGCGTTTGACACCTCCAAATTCCCAGCATATTTTCGGAACTGATGAAATAGGAAGGGATATTTTTGCACGAATTGTACATGGAGCCCGCATTTCTCTTCTGGTGGGATTGTCATCGGTAATTATCGCTTTATTTATCGGAGGAATATTCGGAGCTGTTGCTGGGTTTTTCGGAGGCAAAGTCGATGGTATCATAATGCGTTCAATGGATGTGTTCCTGTGTCTTCCTGATGTGCTTTTGGCACTTGCAATTGTTGCAGCATTCGGTACAAGCCTGGTGAATATGACAATTGCAATCGGCCTTTCTTTTACGCCGAAGTTTTCACGTGTGGTACGTTCGGCGGTTATGACGGTGAGGGATATTGAGTATGTAGAGGCGGCCAGGGCCATTGGGGCGACAAATTCAAGAATAATATTACAGCATGTATTGATTAATTGTATAGGCCCGATTATAGTCCAGGTAACATTATATGTTGCAAATGCAATACTGACAATTTCGGCGCTGAGTTTTATTGGACTGGGTATTAAGGCTCCTACTCCCGAATGGGGTAATATGCTTGCTTCCGGACGTGCTTTTATGCGCGATAACGCATATATTGTTATGGCACCGGGATTTGCTATTTTTATTACAATCCTTTCACTTAACCTTTTGGGCGATGGGCTGCGTGATGCTTTGGATCCCAGGTTGAAACAGTAGGAGGCGGAATATGGATGCCAAAAAAGTAAACACACAAGAAAATACTCTTGAAATTAAAAATCTTGAAATTGAATATTTCAGTGACGATGGAATAGTAAAGGCTGTTAACGGAATAGATATTTTTATTAAAACAGGAAAAACCATCGGCCTGGTAGGAGAGACAGGTGCAGGTAAGACAACTACCGCTCTTTCCATTTTAAATCTCGTTCCTGAACCTCAGGGCAAAATTGTTTCGGGAGAAATACTGCTGGAAGGAAAGAATGTTTTGACTATGAACGAAGATGAATTAGAAGATATTCGAGGAGATAAAGTTGCAATGATATTTCAGGATCCGATGACATCGCTGAATCCTGTACTTACTATTGGTGATCAGATTGCAGAAGGCCTTGAAATTCACCGAAAGATAAGCAAGAAAGAATCAATTAAACAGGCTAAGGAAATGCTTGAACTTGTAGGTATACCAGGTGATAGGGCAGGTGAATATCCTTATCAGTTTTCCGGCGGGATGAAACAGAGAGTGGTAATTGCAATTGCATTAGCTTGCAGCCCGGATCTTCTTATTGCAGATGAGCCTACTACTGCGCTGGATGTGACAATCCAGGCGCAAGTGTTGATGTTAATAAACGAATTGAAAGATAAATATCGCATGTCTATGCTTATGATCACACATGACCTCGGTATCGTTGCCGAAGTATGTGATGAAGTTTCTGTTATTTACGCCGGAAACATCTTAGAACATGGTAATTTGAAGGATATATTTGATAATATGCTTCATCCGTATACTAAAGGTTTGTTTGACGCATTGCCGGATATTGAAACTAGACGCAGTGAACTTAAGCCTATTAAGGGATTGACACCTGATCCTACTAATTTGCCGTCGGGGTGTCCTTTTCATCCACGCTGTGATTATGCAATGGAGGTTTGTTTTTCTGTTATGCCGGGGAACAAATGGATTAGCTCTACTCATTGTGTTCAATGTCATCTTTACAAAGACACTGACAAGAACATGCTTTAAGGAGGAATTGTATTGAACGATATATTATTGGATGTAAAATGCCTAAAAAAATATTATAAGGTACCTAAAGGAATTCTCCATGCAGTGGACGGAGTAAGTTTCAGTATTGAAAAAGGAAAAACTTTGGGTATTGTAGGCGAATCTGGATGTGGAAAGACAACAGTTGGCCGAGCAATTTTGCGCCTTGTTGAACCAACTGACGGAAGCGTTATATTTGATGGCATTGACATACTAAAACTTAATAAAAAAGAAATGCGGAACATGAGAAAAGAAATGCAATTGATTTTTCAAGACCCTTTTTCTTCTCTGAACCCTCGCAAAACAATTGCACAAACTATTGAAGAACCTATTATTTTAGCTAATATGATCCCGGATAAAGACAAACGCTTCATGCGTGTAATTGAGTTGATGGAAATAGTTGGTTTAGCAGAGCGCTTGATTAATACTTATCCTCACGAACTTGACGGCGGACGGCGTCAGCGTATTGGAATCGCCCGGGCTCTTGCGGTGAATCCCAGGTTTATAATTTGTGATGAACCGGTTTCGGCTTTGGATGTTTCCATTCAGGCACAGATATTGAATCTGATGAAAAAAATTCAGCGCGAAAATGATTTAACCTATATTTTTATAACCCATGACCTTTCTGTGGTCAATCATTTCTCAGATGATATAGCTGTTATGTATTTAGGGCGCTTGGTCGAGAAAGCACCGTCAGAGGAGCTTTTTTTAAATCCTGTGCACCCTTATACCCAGGCACTTCTTTCCGCTATTCCTGTGCCGAGAATTCACAATCGTCCCAAAAGGATTCTGCTTCGAGGAGAGATTAAGTCTCCAATCAATCCGGGTTCGGGGTGTCGTTTTGCAAATAGGTGCAATTATGCGGAGCCGGTTTGTTCCCAAGAAGAACCGGTGTTGGGAGAAATAGAACCGAATCACTTTGTTTCATGTCATTTCTGCCATAATTTTAATAAAGGCAGACAAAACGTACCGCTGCCAAAAGTATGTGCTGAAGGATAAGTTTGTGATCATAAAGCAAGCCCTAAACAAACAAAATGAAATAATGTTTGGGGTTTGCTTTATTTATGACAAGGTAATAAAGGTAATTTTTGACGTATTTATAGAAATGCAATGAAAATAATTGCATTTCTTTTAAATTTAAGATAAAATTAAGATTTGTTAAATGTTACATATGTAATATTTAATATACAATAACTAAGATTTAGAAATATACAAATGTATTAATTTGGAGGAAAAATGAACAACAATAACAAAAAAAGAAATACTAAACTTATTGTACTTTCCGTAGTGGCTGTTTTGATAGTAGCATTAATATTGTTTTATTATAACAAGCCGGATTCGTCATCATCATCAGATTATACCAGTGAAATATCAAAAAAAGGGGATATTATAACGTATTACAGTTTTTCCGGTAATATGAAGTCTAAAGATGAAAAGCAAATTATTGCTGATAAGATAGTTAAGATAAAAGAATTTAATGTTAAAGAGGGAGATATTGTACAAGCAGGAGATGTTCTTTATACCGTAGACATTAGTGATATGGATGCAAACCTGGAGCAGGCTGCTGCTGCAGTTGAGCTTGCACAGATCAATTATGACAATGCCAAGGACGGTATGGCAGATCAGCAGTTGCTTCAGTTGGAAGCTGCAGTATCATCTGCAAAACTGTCATATGACGATGCCGCCAAAAATTTAGATAGAATTCAGGCTGTTTATGATGAAGGAGGAATATCGGAGCAAAGCTTTGAGCAGGCAAAAACTCAATGTGAATTGGCAAAGCAGCAATATGAAACAGCTGTTTCAAATTATGATTTAGCTAAGGATAAACAGATAAATGTAAGCATTGAAACAGCTGAAGCTCAATTGAAACAGGCTCAGGCAGCTTATGAGGCAGTAAAAAAACAGGCTGGTGACCCACAGGTTATGGCTACATTCAGCGGTGAGGTGAAAAAAATATATGCCTCCGAAAATGTCAGTACAATGGCGGGATCACCTATTATGGACATTGCAGATTACAGTGAGATGAAAGCTGTTGTCAAAGTTGATGAATATGATCTGGGTGCAGTATCTGAAGGAAAGGAAGTAACTGTAAAGGTTGATGCGTTAGATAAAGAATACAAGGGTGTAATAACTAAAATTTCCAAAGAAGCAACTACAGGTAAAACTGCCGGGGCGTTACAAACATCGTTGAATGAGATATCTTATTATTTGGCTGATGTAGCTGTAGAAGATGGTTCGGATCTGTATACAGGGATGTCTGTTGAAGTTAAGGTGTTAAATCAAAGTGTAAAGGACACCGTTGTTATTTCCATGAAAGCTTTGCAGTTTGACAATACAAACAACCCCTTTGTGTATTGCAAAGACGAAAATGGTGAAATATCACCAAAACAGATTCAAATAGGTATTAATGACGGTTTGCAGGTGCAGATTACGGAAGGTATACGGGAAGGTGAAGAAATATTTGTTCCTGCTAATGTTACTCCAGTTATGTCTATGGACATGATGGGCGGTGAATAACATGAACAAGGAAATACTTTCAATGGAGGATATAGTAAAAGTCTACAGGATGGGTGACGAGGATCAGGTTATTTTGAAGCATATAAATTTTAAGGTGTACGAAAATGAGTTTGTTTCCATCTTGGGGCCTTCAGGGTCAGGCAAATCGACAATGATGAATATTTTGGGGTGTTTGGATGTTCAAACAAGCGGAAAATATACATTGTCAGGACATGATGTAAGCAAACTGAACGAAAAAGAGCTGGCAAGAATCAGAAATAAAGAAATAGGATTTGTGTTTCAATCATTCCAGCTGCTGCCAAGGCTCAATGCTGTTGAAAATGTTGAGCTGCCGTTAATATACTCGAAAATCCCCAAACATGAAAGAAGAGAAAGAGCTGAGGAAATGCTTTTAAAGGTTGGTTTGGAAAACAGAATGAATAATTATCCAAATCAACTTTCAGGAGGTCAGCAGCAACGTGTTGCAATAGCAAGAGCTATTGTTACAAGGCCTACAATACTGTTGGCGGACGAGCCTACCGGTGCTCTTGACCAACATACCGGCCATCAGGTTATGGAATTATTTAAAACTCTAAATAATGAAGGACGTACTATTATTATGATAACCCATGATGAGAAGATTGCTCAAAATGCAGAACGTATAGTAAGAATTCTTGATGGTAATCTCAAGGAAGAGGTGAGAGCAAATGATTAAAGACAGCATTGTAATGTCATGGAAAAACATAATTAACAATAAGCTTAGATCTTTTCTTACTATGCTGGGCATAGTAATAGGTGTCGCTGCGATAATTGCATTAATTACCATAGTACAGGGAGTTATAGATGAGGTTGATAAGCAGTTTGACAGTCTGGGAGCAAATACAATGATTGTCCAGGCTCAAGGGACGCCTTTGAAAAGCGGATTGACAGATGAAGAGATTGAAATGTTAAGCAATATTGACGGCGTGTCCGGTATATCTCCCAGCATATCATTGGACCTTGATATATGGAGAAATGGTAAAATATATGAAGGAATTAATATACAAGGGAAAAATGAAGTATTTTTCAGGAAAAACAGTGACTCAATTGCAAGAGGAAGGGGATTAAACATACTTGATGTGGAAAACAAGAACAATGTATGTGTAATAACTGATGATTTTGAAAGAGATGTGTTTCCGGGAGAAGATGGATTAGGCAAAAGCATATCTATTAAAGGGGTAGAATATCTAATAGTTGGAATTTACAAAGAATCAAACAATATAGCGTCTGTGTCAAATATGTTGTCAGACACAACTGTGGGAGTTATGATTCCTTATAAAAATATAATGAGTATTTCAGGTTTAAAAAATATTGTTTCAATAGAAATATATACAGAACCAGATGCTGATCAGGAATTTGTTTCCCAAGATGCGAAACATATACTTAATGCTGCATTTAATTATAAGGATGACAGCTATATTTTATTTGAAATGGATAGTTTGTTGGATGTAATGAAGACTACTCAGCAGATGATGAAGGGAATGCTAGTTGGTATTGCTTCCATATCATTAGTTGTTGGAGGAATAGGTATTATGAATATGATGCTTGTGTCTGTTACGGAAAGGACTACAGAAATTGGTTTAAGAAAAGCCCTGGGAGCGGAGCCGCAGAGCATACAGCTGCAGTTTATGATAGAGGCAATGTTTTTATCCCTGCTGGGAGGGCTTATCGGAATTGTTGTAGGGTTTATCATATCATATGTTGCTTCAAATATAATAGGAATAAATTTGAATCTTTCAGCATCGGCTGTTATTTTAGGATTTGGTTTTTCTGCTGCAATAGGAATAATATTTGGTTCTGCACCTGCCAGGAAGGCAAGTAAGCTTAATCCGATAGACGCCTTGAGGAGTGTTTAAAGTTCTATTATAAGATTAAAAAATATTGCTATTGTTTTCAATAGCAATATTTTTTTAGTCATTGCATAGAATGGTTTTTAAGGAAAGGTATTTATCTTGTTATTCATAGACTTAAGTATATGCGCATAATTTATTATAAGGCAATATTTTTTGCGCACGGGATAATAAAAAGGAGGCATGTATGAGCAAGTTCAATAACTTTAGAAGCAAGCTTGCCGATGGTTTGGAAATACCTAATGATGCTCTTTCGGATAATTTTAATTTAAGAATGCATGGGAATAAAAAAGTTATAATAGAGAACCATTTGGGATTAACAATCTATGAAAATGATAAGGTAGGTATAAAAACTGTTAAAAACAATATTTTGGTAAAAGGCTCGAAATTTAAAATAGAAGAAATAAATGATTACAAAGTAATTATAAAAGGAGATATAGATGAAATAATATTCGATAAAAAGGAGTAACTATGTTTATATTCAAATTAGTATCCTTATTGAGAGGATATGTTATAATTCGCCTAAAGACAAACAACTGCGAAAAAACTTTGAATTTACTCCGGAAAAACGGTATACGAATGTGGGATGTGGAAAAGAGAGAATCAGATGTAAAACTGAAAATTTCCTATGAAGATTATGAAAAATATAAACATATTATTGAAAAAGCAAAGATAGAGACTGTCAGTAAAAAGGGTTTAGTTTTTACTCTAAAAAAATTGAAGGTACGAAAGGGTTTTGCAGCAGGTCTGTTTATTTTATTGATATGCCTTTATGTCTTGTCATCACTTGTATGGAATGTGGAAGTTGTAGGAGTAAACGACATTACTGAAAAAAATGTTATAAAGTTATTGGAACAAAATAATATTACAACCCCTATATCTCATTCAAGTATAAAGCCAAAAAAAATAGAGACAATGCTTTATAATAATTTTGACGAATTCAAATTTGTTGAGGTATACGTAGAGGGATCTAATTTAATAATATTTATAAGAGAAAAAAAACCTGAAAAAGCTGAAATAGAAGGCAGTGAACCATCAAGCATCATTTCAGATAAAAATGCTATAATAACAAAAATAATTGCCAAGAGCGGCCAACCCATGGTAAAGGAAGGAGACGTAGTTTATGAAGGGCAGACGCTAGTAATGGGAATGGTAAAGAATAAAAATTCAGAGGAATTTATGATGGTTCCTTCAGACGGAATAATATACGGTAAGATTTATCACAATTTTGAACTTAAGGAAGAAAAATCAAAGAATATGGAGACATCTACCGATAATAGTAAAAATGTTTATTACTTGCAAATAAATGATGACAGTATTAAAATAATAGGTGACAAAAAACCGTTTGAAAATTATAATTATAGGGAGAGTACGATTAAGATCCCTATAATTTCAGATTTATTCCATATTACATTAAAAAAGTGCACATACTATGAACAGGTAATGAAGACGGTTGAAATTGACGAGAATACGGCTAATAACAAGATGAAAGTAAATATGTATGATGATTTGTTAGAAGTTTGCGGCAAGGATGCTAAAACATTAACATCATCTTTGAATTTCTCCGAGGATGACAGCTTTTATTATCTGAGGGCTCAAATAGAAATTGTTGAGAGTATAGGAGAAAAGGTAAAACTGTCTTCAATGCCTGAGACTGTCAATGATGAAACTGAGGAAGAGCGAATGGAGGATTAATGGATTTATACGAAGATAATATTTTAATAACAAATGAAGAAAACTTAATAAAACTTTTAGGCATACATGATAAGAATATTAAAATTATAAAAAACTATTTGAATGTGAATATTCTTACAAGAAACGGAATGATTAAAGTAACCGGAGAAAAGTCAAAGGTAGAAGCGGTAGTTAAGATTTTAAAAGACATGATGAATATTATAGAAACCGATGGAGAACTAAGTGATCAAAAAGTTGTTTACCTGATTGAAGCCAACAAATCAAATTATAACATAGATTATAGTGAAATATTAAAGGAAGTTATTGTTACAACGGCTTCAGGAAGAGTTATAAAGGCAAAGACAATTGGGCAGAAAAGATATGTTGACATGATTAATACAAGGGACATTACCTTTGGCATAGGCCCTGCCGGAACAGGTAAAACTTACCTTGCGGTGGCTGCTGCAGTAAATGCCTTCAGAAAGCGGGAAGTGGAGCGTATAGTGCTTACAAGGCCTGCTATTGAAGCAGGAGAGAAACTTGGGTTCCTGCCGGGAGATCTGCAGGATAAAGTCGATCCGTATTTAAGACCTCTTTATGATGCTCTGTTTGACATAATGGGAGCTGAAAATTATTTAAAAAATGTTGAAAAACAGCTTATTGAAGTGGCTCCGTTGGCATATATGAGGGGTCGGACTCTTGACTCCTCCTTTATTATCCTTGATGAGGCACAAAATACTACGAACGAACAGATGAAAATGTTTTTGACGCGCCTTGGGTACGGTTCAAAGGCTGTTATAACAGGAGATGTTACTCAAATAGACCTTCCTGAAGGCAAAAAATCAGGGCTTAAAACAGTTTCAAGAATATTGAAGAACATTGAAGGTATTGGGTTTATGTATTTTAATACGACAGATGTGGTAAGGCATAAATTGGTTCAAGATATAATAAAAGCATATGAAAAATATGAGGGGAAAAAATGATTGATGTATTATTTGATAATAGGCAGAACTTAATGGAGATTAATGAAAATAATATGAAGGCGGTTGAAAGGGCGGTGGAAACCGTGCTTAAAGCTGAAAAAAAAGAAGGAAATTTTGAAGTAAGTGTTTCCTTTGTAACCAACGAAGAAATTAAGAAACTTAATAAGGAATACAGAAATGTAAACAGTGAAACGGATGTTTTGTCCTTTCCTATGGATGATGAGTTTGACGGAAGAATAATACTTGGGGACATTGTCCTTTCAACACAGCGAATAATAGAACAAGCTGATGATTTTGAACATACATTGGAAAGAGAAATGATTTATCTTACAGTCCACAGCATGCTGCATCTTTTAGGCTACGATCATATGGACGCAATGGAAAAGAACAAAATGCGCACAAGAGAAAAAGAAATTATGAAAGAACTTAAAATATTTAAATGAGGACGGATTGATGAAAAAAATTATATGTTTCGGTTTACTTACTGCTGTATTTTTGGTTGTTTCATGCAGTAACCCTGCATCTTTGCTGGATGAAGACGAGACAACAAAATTGGAAGAAGATGCAAAGGACAATGCCAAAAAAGTTGTTTCACCTTTGGACGGCTTGAAATATTATCCGGATGAATTGTCAAAGAGACCGGTTGCCGTATCCATTGATAATCATCCTGATGCAAGGTGGCAATCCGGGCTTAAGGATGCAGAAATAGTATATGAATTTCAGGTGGAGTATCCGTATACCAGATATCTGGCGGTTTATCTGGCTAAAGAACCGGAAATGATCGGTCCTGTAAGAAGTGCGAGGCCTTATATAATCTACTATGCAATGGAGAATGATGCCGTATTTGTTCACGTAGGCGGAAGTGAGGATGCATTTGCAGAAATAAACAGGCTAGGAGCCGCAGATGTGGATGGCTTGTATTCAGGAGCCATGTGGCGTTACAATGATTCTGGAAAATTTGCGCCGCATAATATGTATACAACGTTAAGGTCTATCAGAGATGAAGCAAAAAGGGTTGGTTTCAGAACTGAGGGAACATATGAAAAATACAAATTTAATGAAAAGAATGTTGCTTTGTCTGAAAATTATACCGTTTCAAAAGCTGAAAAAATAAATATTACATATAATAAAGAAAATACTACAGACTATGTTTACGACGGGAATTCAAAACTTTACCTTCGTTTTAAAGACAATGAAGAACATATTGATGAATTGGACAACAATCAGATTAAGGTTAAAAATATAATTGTCCTTGAAGCTCCTAAAAGTGTTTTGGACGGTGCCGGAAGGCTGTATCTTGATTCAGTAGGAAAAGGAAATGGAATATATTTCACTGAAGGAGAGTCATGTGAAATAACATGGGAAAAGAGCTCGGAAAAAGCCAGGACTAAATTTTACATAGATGGGTATGAACTTAAATTAAATCCGGGAAACACATGGATTCAAATTGTAGATAGTGTTAGCTGCGTTTGTTCAGAATAAAATTCGAAGGTGGTAATTATGGAGGATAAATTGCTGATAAAAATAGCCATTGGAGCAAGGGAAAAGTCTTACAGCCCATATTCAGGATTCAAGGTAGGAGCAGCTTTATATACAAGAAGCGGGAAAGTATTCACAGGCTGCAATATAGAATCTGCTGCGTATAGTCCCACAGTGTGCGCTGAACGAGTTGCATTTTCAAAATGCATATCGGAAGGTTACAGAGATATTGAGAAAATTGCTGTTATTGGAAGCGAAACAAAGACAACATTCCCTTGTGGGGAATGCAGGCAGTTTATGATTGAATTCGGCGGGAATATAAAAGTAATTTGTGCAAAAAATATAGATTCATACAAAATATATACTTTGGATGAATTGCTGCCATGTAGCTTCGGGCCGGATGATTTGATATAACAAAAGAGAGGGAAAATATGTTTAAATCTGGATTTGTAACGATTATAGGGAGGCCGAATGTGGGTAAATCCACATTAATGAACTCAATGATAGGTGAGAAAATATCAATAATGTCAGATAAGCCTCAAACAACAAGAAACAAAATAAGAACAGTATACACCGATGATGAAGCACAAATAATATTTTTAGATACACCGGGTATACATAAGGCTAAAAACCGTCTGGGTGAATTTATGAATTATGAGATTAATACAGCGTTGGAAGGAATAGATGTATTGGTTATGTTGACCGATGAATTTGATAAAATAGGACCCGGAGATGAATTTATAATTGAAAAGATTAAAGGACTTAAAGCTAAAAAGATACTTGCAATAAACAAAACGGACAAGGCTTCTAAAGAATCTGCTTTGAAAATTGCGGGAGAGTTTGGCAAGCTTGATGTTTTTGATGACATTCTGCCAATGTCCGCATTGAACAATACGGGAGTTGATTTACTGATAAAGCTGATAATACAATATCTGGAGCCGGGGCCCATGTATTTTCCCAGTGACTATATAACGGACAGGCCGGAACGATTTGTTGTTTCTGAAATAATCAGGGAAAAAGCACTTTTGTATCTTCGTGAAGAAGTACCTCACGGCATTGCAGTAGAAATTGAAGAGATGAAGGAAAGAAAAGACAGAAAAAACAAAGATTTGGTTGATATAAGGGCGAATATATTATGTGAAAGAAAATCTCACAAAAGTATTATTATTGGCAAAGATGGACGGAAGATAAAGGGTATCGGAAAGAGCGCCAGAGAGGATATTGAGAATATTCTTGGCAGTCATGTTAATTTGCAGTTATTTGTGAAAGTATCGGAAAATTGGCGGAATAACAATTATCTTTTAAAAATTTTAGGATATGATAAAAATGATAGTCGATGAAATTCTTGTTCTAAAAGAGATAAAATATAAAGAAAATGATAAAATACTTCATGCACTGTCAAAGACAAGAGGTAAAATACAACTGCTTTCCAAAGGATGTAAAAAAAATAACTCACACTTGATAAATGCATCTCAGCTTTTTGCCTATTCAAAATGTTCCATGGTAAAGTCAAAAGATATGTATATAATTACTTCTGCTGAGTTGATTGACAGTTTTTATAATCTCAAGAATAACATTGATGCGTTTTTCTACGGAAATTATATTTTAGAGCTTATAAATTATGTTGCTCAGGAAAATGAATGTGACTATCGAATTTTTGACATGACTGTGGCTGTACTTTCCTGGTTTTCAGTTACAACAAAAGACTTTGAAAAATTAACTGCGGCATATGAATTAAAGCTTATATCAATGCTTGGATATAAGCCAAATCTTAAACGTTGCCTGTCATGTGGAAAAGAAATTAAATCAGATTCCGAATTTTCAATTAAAGAAGGAGGGTTGTTTTGTCATAAGTGTGTAAATTATGGAAGAGGAATAAATGTATCTTATGGTGAAATACTAACTATGGAAAGAATTTTAAAGTCTAAGCTTGAAAACATAGGATCTGTTGAAGTGAATACAAAACTCTTGCAGTTAATAAGAAATTTTTTGTTTTATTATATAGGCAAGAATGATTTTACAACATTAAAATTACTTAAAATATAAAGAAAGAAGGATAAAAATGGAGAACGAAAAATTACAAAAGATTGATGATATTATTAAGCGTACAAACGCAGATTTTTCAACGGCGAAACAGGCTCTTGACGATGCCGGCGGAGATGTTCTTGAAGCAATAATACTGATAGAAAAACAGAATAAAGAAAAATCGGCGGATCAAAGCGGTTCAGGCAGAGGAGATAAAATTTTAAGTCAGTTAAAGGATATTATTTCAAAGGGTAATGCAACTAAAATTACAATAAAGAAAAATAATGAGGTTATAATGAACTTGCCTGTAACAGCAGGTTTAATAGGGGTATTGATTGCTCCGTTCCTGTCTGCTGCCGGAATTACAGCAGCGCTTCTCACTCAGTGTTCTGTAGAAATAACACAGGCTGACGGCAAGGTTGTTGATATAGGGAAAAAAGTTGATGAAGGAGCTGACGCCGTGAAGGATACAGTGAAAGATGTTAAAAATGAAGCGTCAAATTTAAAGGACAATGTAAAGAGCAATACCTCAGATTTAAGGAATGATGTAAAAAACAGTGCATCAGATATAAGAAATGATTTAAAGAACAGTACATCGAATTTAAGAAACGATATTAAGAACAGCGCTTCTGATTTTAAAAATAGTAAATAATAAAATAATTCTTGACATAAAAACATAATTTTGTTACATTATAGTTAATGTTGAGACTGTGAGAAAGAAGAGTAGTCTGTAATGAATTTACAGAGAGTCAGATTAGGTGGAAGCTGATAAGAATTTATGGATGAAGGGAGCTTTTGAGTCTTTTATTTTAAGAGGATAGAGTTCTTACTTTATCAAATAGGGTGGAACCGCGGAAAATCTTTCGTCCCTATACGGGATGGAAGATTTTTGTATTTATATATTGCTGATAATTTTTCATCCTGAGAAATAATCTTAATAATGGAGGCTTACTATGGCAAAGAACGAAAAAAACAAATTGGAGAAACTTGTTTCGCTTTCAAAATCAAGGGGTATTATATTTCCGGGATCAGAAATATACGGAGGATTGGCTAACACTTGGGATTACGGTCCCCTGGGAGTAGAAATCAAAAACAATGTAAAAAAATTATGGTGGGAAAAATTCATACAGGAAAGTTCCTACAATGTTGGTTTAGACGCTGCAATATTGATGAATCCTACAACATGGGTGGCATCAGGACATATAGGCGGATTTAGCGATCCTTTAATGGATTGTAAGGAGTGCAAAGCAAGATTCAGAGCTGATAAAGTAATTGAAACATATATGCGTGAAAAGGGAGAACCGCAGATTGTTGACGGCTGGCCAAATTCAAAAATGGAATCGTATATTATTGAAAATGAAATACCATGTCCTGAATGCGGCGCATCAAATTTTACTTCAATTAGAAAATTCAATCTAATGTTTAAAACATTTCAGGGTGTAACTGAAGATTCCCAGTCACAATTATATTTAAGACCTGAAACGGCGCAGGGTATTTTTGTTAATTTTAAAAATGTGTCGCGTTCCATGCGAAAGAAATTACCTTTTGGAATAGGTCAAATAGGAAAAGCGTTCAGGAATGAAATAACACCGGGCAATTTTATATTCAGAACAAGAGAATTTGAACAGATGGAATTAGAATTTTTCTGTAAACCTGGCGAAGATATGAAATGGTTTAATTATTGGAAGGAATTTTGTATGAACTTTTTGCTTGGCTTAGGCATTACAAAGGAAAATTTGCGTTTCAGGAATCATGATAAAGCTGAACTTTCTCATTACAGCAGTGCTACGGCGGATATTGAATATTTGTTTCCCTTTGGATGGGGTGAGCTTTGGGGCGTTGCAGACAGGACTGATTTTGACTTAAAGTCACATATAAACGCCTCAGGGGAAGATTTATATTATCAAGATCCTGTTACAAACGAAAGATATATACCATACTGTATAGAGCCATCGTTGGGAGCAGACAGGGCAATGCTTGCACTGCTGATTGATGCATACAGAGAGGAAACTCTTGAGGATGGAAATGACAGGGTTGTACTTAAGCTTCATCCTGTATTGTCTCCATTTAAAGCTGCAGTGTTTCCGCTGACCAAAAAGCTGAATAAACCGGCGGAAGAACTTTACAAAAACCTGCAGGAACATTTTAATGTTGATTATGATGGTTCAGGGAGCATTGGAAAGAGGTATAGAAGGCATGACGAAATCGGTACTCCTTACTGTATTACATATGACTATGATTCCCTGGAAGATCATTCGGTAACTGTAAGAGACAGAGATACAATGGAACAGGTGAGGGTAAAGATTGATGATTTAGTACAGTTTATAAATGAAAAAATTAATTTTTAATAGTTAATAAAATTAAGATAGTTAGGAAATTAGATAGTTATACAATTAGATAGTTATACAATTAGATGGATAATTAAGGAAAATGCAGAACAATTATTTGGTAATTGAAAAATTATCATAATTGTTCCGCTTATTCATCTCCGATGTTTAGGAAAGGAGTGATCTACATAAAATTATCAGACAGGCAAAATATGATTATTGAAATAATTGAAAAGCATCAGCCCGTTACCGGAGAAACAATAGCTGAAAAAATCGGTCTTACAAGGGCTACATTAAGGCCGGATTTGGCGGTTTTGTCAATGTGCGGTCTGATTGACGCCAAGCCTAAGGTAGGCTATTACATGTCTGACAAAAAAGGCAACAGGGATATAGTTGACAAACTTTCTGCAATCAAAGTTTCGGATATAAAGTCACTTCCTGTCAACGTATCAGAAAATACAAGCGTGTATGATGCAATTGTAACATTGTTTCTTGAAAATGTCGGTACTCTTTTTGTTGTTGAGGATGAAGCCCTTAAAGGTGTAATATCAAGAAAGGATTTACTTAAAACCGCAATGGGAGGCGGCGATTTGACGGCAATACCCGTAGGCGTTATTATGACAAGAATGCCTAAAATTGTATATTGCGGTGAAGACGATTCAATAATTGGTGCAGCAGAAAAAATAATTGAAAATGAAGTTGATTGTGTACCCGTTGCAGCAGTCATGCCGAACGGAAAAATAAAAGCTTCCGGACGTATATCCAAGACTAATATTACTAAAGTGTTATTGGAAATATCTAAATAAAGAGGTATCTATGGAAAAAATAAATATTTATGCGGTTTCCGATTCCCTGGGAGAAACTGCCGAACAAGTAGCTAAAGCTGTAATGAGGCAGTTTGATATAGCGGATTTTGATATAAAAAGAGTGTCCTATGTAAATGACAAGGAAGCAATTGACAGGCTAATAGAAAGAGCATCAAAGGAAAATTCATTTATTGTATTTACCCTTGTGGTAGAAGAATTAAGAGACTACTTGACAAAAAAGGCTTCGGAAAATAATGTTGGAGCAGTCGATATTATGACTCCTGTTCTTCTTCCTCTTGTAAAACAATTGGGAATTGTTCCGAAACAGGAGCCGGGGCTTTTAAGGAAGATGGACGAAAAATATTTTAAGAAAGTCGAGGCAATTGAATTTGCAGTTAAATATGATGATGGCAAAGACACAAGAGGTATCCTTTTAGCCGACCTTGTACTTATTGGAGTTTCAAGAACTTCAAAAACACCACTTTCAATGTATCTTGCATATAGAAATTTAAAGGTAGCAAACATTCCTCTTGTTCCCGAAGTAAGTCCTCCGGAAGAACTTAAGATAATTCCATCCGAAAAAATAATAGGACTAACCTTAAATGTTGAAAATTTAAACAAAATCAGAAAAGAAAGGCTTAAGGCAATGGGACTTAAGGATACGGCGAATTATGCAAGCAATGAAAGAATCTTATCAGAACTAAAATATGCTGAAAAAATTATGAAAGATCTTAAATGCAAAGTAGTTGATACGACAAATAAGTCGGTAGAGGAGACGGCAGCTATAATACTTGATTATATTTCCGAATGAATTGAATAATTTACAAATTTACAAAAAGAGTTGAAAGAGTGATACTATATGAATATTAGGGAGAAATACGAGAAATTTGAAATTGAACATCTATCTGACAAAGCTGCAAAAAGCAAATTTTCCAAGGGAAGAAAAAAAGATGAGCCAAAATGTGAAATAAGGACTGATTATCAAAGAGACAGAGACAGAATCATTCATTCAAAAGCTTTCAGAAGATTAAAACATAAAACTCAAGTTTTTTTGTCTCCCGAAGGTGATCATTATAGGACAAGGCTTACACATACATTGGAGGTTTCACAAATTTCAAGGACTATTGCAAGAAGCCTTAATTTGAATGAAGATTTGACTGAGGCCATAGCCCTTGGACATGATTTGGGGCATACACCCTTTGGTCATACAGGGGAAAGAATACTGGATGAACTTTGTGAAACTGGCTTTAAGCACAACGTGCAAAGTCTTAGAGTTGTAGATTTATTGGAACAACGGAACAATGCCGAGGGACTGAATCTGACATTTGAAGTAAGAGACGGAATCCTTAACCACCCCTTAGGCGGCAATCCGGCAACTTTAGAAGGCCAAATAGTCAGTATATCAGATAGAATAGCCTATATTAATCATGACATAGATGATGCTTCAAGAGCCGGTATTATTAGTACCGGCCAAATACCGGAAAAATTTTTAAAGCATTTAGGCTATACTCATGGGGAAAGAATTAATACCATGATTTTGGATGTAATAAACAGCAGCATGGGCAAAGATAAAATATCTATGAGCCCCGAAATTGGTTTTTATACTTCAGGTCTTCGGGATTTCCTGTTTGAAAACGTATATTTCAATAAAACAGCAAAAAGTGAAGACGAAAAGACAACATTTATAATTAAAAAAATATTTGAATATTATAACAAGCATTTTGAATCTTTACCGGATTTTTATTTGAAAATATATGAAGATAATAACTTCGGCAAAAGCGAAGTTATTAAAGATTACGTGGCAGGAATGACCGATACCTATGCTATGAAGGTTTTTGAAGAGTTATATATGCCAAAACCTTGGAGAAAATATTAAATAGTTTTGTGTAAAAATTTAAAATGTTGGAACTAAAACATAAGCTCTAAATTCAATTAAGAAAACGGTGTTTTTGTTTAAAAAATTAATGTAAAAATGAGAAATAGCAATATTTAATTTTATTAAGAAATTAATAGAGGTTAATATGTATAAAAAAAATTTAGATAACTACATTTTGGGTAACATCGATGAAACATTTATTCCAGAAATAAGCAGTGACAAAGACTTTTTTCTAATCGATCGGGATGAAGTTAAAAATATTATAAAAAGACGCAGAAGAAATTCTCACAAAGGTACCTATGGAAAAGCAGGCTTTATCTCCGGTTCAAAAGGCATGGCAGGTGCTGCCGTGTTTAATCTTAATGCTGCACTAAGATGCGGCTCAGGACTGGTTAAAGCATTTATACCTGATGAAATATATTCTGTAGTAGAATCCAAGTCTTTAGAAAGTATAACATGCACTTACGATGAAAAAAATTTTCCTTTTGAAAAACTTCAAAAGGAAATTATTGATTATTGTGATGTGGCTGCAACAGGCTCAGGATGCTCAAATATATCGGTATATCAAGATATATTGATATATTTGCTGGAGAATTTTACTAAACCTCTTGTTATTGACGCAGAAGGCATAAATCAGCTTGATTTAAAATATTTACAAAGATGTGAGCAGCCTATAGTACTGACTCCTCATTATGGAGAAATGGCCAGGCTTTTAAAAAAGGATGTTAAGTATATAGAAACTGACATTCTTAAAAAATCTGCTGATTTTTCCATGCAATACGGAGTTTACCTTGTATTGAAGGGTGCACGGACGGTAATTGCGTACCCTGATGGGAAGGTATGTATTAATACTACAGGAAATCCCGGGATGGCCGCTGCCGGCAGCGGTGATGTGTTAACGGGAATTATCACGTCTTTAATAGGTCAAAAAATAGATGTAAAAAATGCAATTAAAGCCGGCGTATATTTACATGGTTTAGCCGGGGACATAGGTGTTAAATATAGGGGAGAGTATTCTTTAATTGCAGGTGACATTATTAATTATCTGCCCAATGCTATTATGTCAATAACTGATAAATGATATGCTTATTTATTCCTCCTGATCTGCAAATTGGCTGTTATAGAGGTTTTCGTAGACTCCTTTTTTTTCTAAAAGTTCTTTATGTGTACCTTGCTCAACAATATCTCCAGAGTCAATTACAAGAATGAGATCCGCATCGCGGACGGTTGACAGCCTGTGTGCAATTACAAAGCTTGTGCGTCCCTTCATGGCCTGATTCATTGCAGACTGGATTAACATTTCCAGTCTTGTATCTACACTGCTGGTGGCTTCATCGAGAATTAAAATTTGAGGATCTGCCAAGATGGCTCTTGCAATAGTAATTAGCTGTTTTTGACCTAATGAAACGTTGCTGCCGTCTTCATCAATCATCATATTGTATCCCCCGGGCATGGATCGTATAAAACGATCTACATTAGCTTTTTTTGCAGCTTCTATTACTTCGTCGTCAGTAGCGTCCAGTCTTCCAAAACGTATATTTCCTGCAATAGTATCGTGGTATAACCATGCATCCTGTAGTACCATGCCAAAAAGAGCTCTTTCATTATTACGTCTTATGGCATATATTGATGTACCATCAATGGTTATATCTCCTTTGTCAATATCGTAAAAGCGCAATAACAAATTTATGATTGTTGTTTTACCGGCTCCTGTTGCACCGACTATGGATACTTTCTGCCCTGATTTTGCTTCAAAGGATAGGTCATTGATAACAGGATTGTCTTTTGAATAAGAAAATTTCACATTTTTAAATTGTACGTTCCCTTTAAAGTGGCTTAAGTCAAAGTTCTCCGGATTTTCCTTTTCATCAGGTTCCTCTTTTTCCTCAAGGAAGTTTACAATACGCTCCATAGAAGCAGCAGCACTTTGGATTGCAGGTGCAAGCTGGGTAATTTGATTCATAGGGTCAAAGATGAGCCAGATATACATTACAAAGGCCTGCATATTTCCAAGTGTCATACGTCCGGACAGCACACCGTGTCCTGTAATAAAAACCATTAATACATAAACAATACCAATAAGTGCTTCCATGAATGGTGAAATCAAACTTGATATAAAACTGGACTTAAAACCTGCCTTATTTAGGTTTCCGTTTATTTTTTCAAATTTATCAATAGTGTTTTTTTCGTTATTATATAGTTTAATTACTGTAAAGCCGGTATATCTTTCTTGAATGTATCCGTTTAATTCGGCCAGAGTGTTCTGCATTGTACGGAACTGCCCTTGGCTTTTTTTCATAAGGGAACGGGCAATAAGGAAAGAAATAGGTAACATTACCAAGCATACAAGTCCTAACGGGACGGAAATTATCAGCATCATGATGAAAGTCATGGAAATATTGGTAAGTGCATAAACCAGCGGCATAAGGCTCTGCTGCATTGCATTAGATACTGCATCAACGTCGTTAGTAATGTAATTGTAGATTGTTCCCAGCTGATGGCTGTCATAATAGCTTACATGTATTCTGTTAATTTTGTCGCTGATCTTGCTTCGTAGATCTTTAAAGCTTTCCTGCACACATCCTGCCGTTAAAAAGCTGGCAGAATAGGTAGCTCCTTGACGAACAACTGTGGAGACTCCCAGAATTGCCACAATCGTAGCAATATATGGCAGGTTAACTCCGGCACCAGGTTTGCCTGCTGCCATATCCATTACGTTTTTCCCTAATTCCGTAGTTATAAATCCGATAATAAAGGGATTTAGCGTACCTAAAACAGCACCGAAAAACTGTAAAAACAACGCAATTATAAACTTCCATTTATATGGACTCATTATTAACTTTATTAGCTTTCCTATACTGCGCAATTTATGATTTTTCATTAGAATTCCTCCTTTGAAAGCTGACTTGCTGCTATATCATAATAAACATCACAGTTTTTCATTAGTTCCTCATGAGTGCCCTGCCCTACGATACATCCCTCATCAAGTACTATAATTTTGTCGGCATGGCGAATAGTGCCGATACGTTGAGCTACTATAAGAATGGTGGCATCTTTAATTTCATCTCGAAGACGAGTACGCAGCCTCAGATCAGTTGCATAATCAAGTGCAGAAAAACTATCGTCGAAGATATAAATTTCAGGATTTTTAATTATACCTCGTGCAATAGCAAGGCGTTGTTTCTGTCCGCCTGAGAGATTGGAACCACCTTCAAACAACATTTCATCAAAACCGTTTTTCTTCTTTGAAATAAAATCTGCTGCCTGGGCAATTTCTGCTGCTCTAACGAGTTCCTCCATGGATGCGTCCGCCTTTCCAAAGCGCAGATTTTCTCCAATTGTACCGGTAAAAAGCGTTGCTTTTTGAGTGATAAAACCAATCTTATCACGAATAGCATGTATATTGTATTTTTTAACATCTATTTCATCTACTGATACCCGTCCTTCAGTTGCATCATACATGCGTGGAATAAGTTGCACCAATGTGGTTTTTCCGCAGCCGGTGCTGCCTATAAATGCAATAGTTTGGCCTTGTTCAACAGTAAAATTTATGTTTTTCAACACAGGTTCTTCAGGAGAGTCGGGGTAGGAAAAGGATACATTTTCAAAAGTGATATATCCGGTTTTGTCCGTACTTGTAACTCCTGTTTCTAAATTTTCATCCATGCCCAGGTCATTGTCAAGTATTCTCTGAATTCGTTGTGCAGATACACTGGCTCTTGGATACATAATAAAGAGAACTCCAAACATCATAAAACTGAAAAGAATATGGAAAATATATTCTATGGATGCGCTTAGTGTTCCTATATCCAAAAAACCCTGGCTGATTTCATTGGCTCCAAACCATAAAACAATTACGATCATAGTGTTAAAAATAAGGTAAAAACCTGGTTGTGCAATGGAAACAATACGAAACATTTTCTTTGATACTCCGCAGTATTTATCATTTATTTCCTCAAATCGTCGGCTTTGAAATTTTTCGGTGTTAAAGGCGCGGATAACACGCAGACCGCTTAAACCTTCTCTCATAATAAGATTGATTTTGTCCAAATTTTTCTGCTGCTGACGAGAGTATGGATAACTTTTCCTGTTAATTACAAAGATTCCAAGAAGCAAAATCGGTACACTTGCCATAACAACCCAAAATATGCCTGGGTTGTTATTTAATATCATAATAAAACCGCTAATTGTCATAATTGGAGTGATTAAGGCACTTCGCAGCATATTTTGAACAAAAATCATAATTTGATATGCATCACTTGTTGTACTTGTAATTAAAGATGAGACGCTAAACTTGTTGTATGAACTATGGGAAAAACTTTGAGTTTTAGTGAACAGATCATTTCGGATGTCCCTTATAACATTAGAAGCTATGCGGCTGTTGGCAAAAGACATGCAAATTTCACATAACATTCCAATTGTTGTAACTGCTGCCATAAGCAATACAAGCTGTTTAAGCAGCATTGGCTGATTAAGTAATAGTGCGTCATTGATTACATATTTAAGTATTGTAGGTATACCAATTTGTATTGCTACAAAACCGCCTACTCCTAAAAGACTTAGAAGCAAATAGCGTTTGTAGCGCCAGGTATAGTTTAAAATAAGTTTCATTCTCAAACCTCTTAAAATATTTTATTTAGTATTTCGTTTATATATTGCGGAATGATCAGAGAAATCTCATGCTTACAAAAAAAGAACACCAACTACTCTAAACTGTACATGTTGTACAAAAGTACAGATAGTTGGCACTGGTACTATTTATTAGTAATGTGCGACATGATATTCTTATATCTATCCGCATCTATTTATGATATTTTATCAATAATAATATATATAGTCAAGATGTTAGTTTTCAACAAATATAATTCACATAAAAGTTGAATGAAACATACGATATATATAAGCTATATTCTAATATATTATTCGTAATATAGCGAAAGTCCAAAAAAATAAATTAATAAACTGTCTTATTTTTATTGACAATGATTTTTATATTTGTTACTATATATTTGAAATCACATTGAATGTTAATAACTAAAGTAATTAAAAGGAAGGGTATGAATGGGCTTTGAAGTAAGAAGAATTTATGTGGAAAAAAAGCTGGGTTTTAATACGGAAGCAATAAACTTAAAGGCTAATTTTAAAGAAAACCTAAGGCTTAATAATCTTGAAAATGTTCGTGTTTTGAACAGGTATGATGTTTCACGCATAGATGAAAAAGATTTTCAGAAAGCGGTTAGAACAGTTTTTTCGGATTCAAACCAGGATTATGTCTATGAAGACATTGATGTTATCAACAATGTTTTTGCAGTGGAATATCTTCCGGGACAGTATGACCAAAGGGCAGACTCTGCAGCTCAGTGTATTCAGATAATAACCGGAAAGGACAAACCTCCTGTTAAATATGCTAAGGTTATTGTGCTTGAAGGAATGCTGAGCAGAGAAGATATGAATAAGGTTAAGAATTACTTTATTAATCCAGTTGATTCAAGAGAAGCCGAATTAGTAAAACCGGATACCCTTGATGAAGAGTATCCTGAGGCAGAGCAGGTTGAAACTATTGAGAATTTTATAAACAAATCTAAGAAAGAATTGGAGGAATTTCGTACTGACAGAGGTCTCGCCATGAGTTTTGAGGATTTGATTTTTTGTCAGGAATATTTTAAAAATACGGAAAAAAGGAATCCTACAATTACTGAAATAAAGGTTATTGATACTTATTGGTCGGATCATTGCAGGCATACCACATTTTCTTCATCCATTGAGAAAATTGATTTCGAAGATGGAAAAACAACAGAGGAAATCAAGAATACTTATGAGGAATATTTAAAGGCAAGGAAGTACGTTTATAAAGGCAGGAAAAAGGACATTTCATTAATGGACTTGGCTACAATAAGTGCAAAAGAATTAAAAGAGCAGGGGATTCTGGATGATTTGGAAATATCAGATGAAATCAATGCATGCAGTATTGTAATAAATGTTGATGTTAAAGGAAGTAATGAGGAATGGCTTTTGATGTTCAAAAATGAAACCCATAACCATCCTACAGAAATTGAACCGTTTGGCGGTGCAGCTACGTGTCTTGGCGGAGCCATCAGAGATCCACTTTCCGGAAGATCTTACGTTTACCAGGCTATGCGCATATCCGGGAGTGGTGATATCAGGCAAAACCCTGAGGATACGTTAGCAGGAAAGCTTCCTCAGAGGAAAATATCCACAGAGGCGGCGGCAGGCTACAGTTCTTACGGAAATCAGATAGGACTGGCAACAGGTTATGTAAATGAAATATATCATCCGGACTATGTTGCAAAAAGGATGGAGGTCGGTGCCGTAATCGCTGCCGCACCGAGAACGAATGTAGTAAGGGGGGTTCCACAAAAGGGAGATGCGGTAATCCTTTTGGGAGGAAGAACCGGAAGAGACGGCTTAGGAGGAGCAACAGGAGCTTCTAAGGAGCATACGGAAGAATCTATTTTGGTGTGCGGCTCTGAAGTGCAAAAAGGAAATGCACCTACAGAAAGAAAAATTCAAAGGCTGTTTAGAAATCCTTTTGTAAGCAGAATGATAAAGAGATGCAATGACTTCGGTGCAGGAGGAGTGTCTGTGGCAATTGGCGAATTAGCTGAGGGACTGTACATAAATCTTGACCTTGTTCCAAAAAAATATGAAGGATTAGATGGAACAGAGCTTGCAATTTCCGAATCTCAGGAAAGAATGGCAGTAGTTGTGAGAGAAGAAGATATTAATAATTTTATCAACTACGCTCATGAGGAGAATCTTGAATCAACTGTTGTTGCCAAGGTGACAGGTGATCGAAGGCTTAAAATGAGCTGGAAAGGGAAAAACATTCTGGATATCAGCAGAGATTTCCTTGATACAAACGGTGTTAAGCAGAAAATTAATGTTCAGGTGTGTGAGCCTATAAAACCATGTTTTGAAAAAAAATTTAAAAGCAAAAATTTTAAAGATGCATGGTTTGAAAATTTAAGGGATCTGAATGTTGCCTGTCAGAAGGGATTAGCTGAAAGATTTGATTCAACAGTAGGTGCAGGCACAGTTCTTATGCCCTTCGGAGGAAGGACGCAGCTTACTCCGGCAGAAGGCATGGTTGCTAAAATTCCCGTTGCTAACGGAGAAACAAATACATGTTCGCTGATGGCTTACGGTTTTGATCCGTACCTATCAAAAGAAAGCCCATATCACGGTGCAATGTACGCTGTTGTACATTCTGTGGCTAAAATCCTTGCAATGGGCGGTGATTACAGGAAAATCAGACTTACATTACAGGAATATTTTGAAAAACTGAACAAAGATCCGAAAAGATGGGGTAAACCTTTAAGTGCGCTTTTAGGAGCATTCGCAGTACAGCATGAGCTGAGGATTCCGGCTATAGGCGGAAAAGACAGCATGTCCGGTACATTTAAAGATATGAATGTACCTCCGACTCTCATAAGTTTTGCTGTTGCAGTTGAAAATATTAAAAACATTATATCACCTGAATTTAAAAAACCCGGAAGCAGGGTAGTGCTGATAAAAATTAAAAAAAATGATAACAATATTCCGGATTTTGAAGATATAAAAACAAAGTACAATGCTGTTCACGAAGCAATAGTATCAGGCAAGGTGCTGAGTGCATATACTGTAGGTTTTGGCGGCATTGGAGCTTCCATAAGTAAAATGGTTCTTGGAAATGAAATAGGGTTTAAAACAAGGGACGGACTTGTGCTAGATACAAAGGACTGGTTTTCTGCAAGCTACGGAGATATTATACTTGAATGTCCTGAAGACGTACATATAGACGGCAGTATTGATGTAGGAAGCACAATTGATGAAAAGCAAATAATTATAAATAGTTCGTCTGACGTAACAAACATAGGATTAAGAGAAATAAGTGATGCATGGCTGTACCCTTTAAACGGCGTTTATCCGTTTAAACAAGATACTGAAGGTGAAATTGAAGACTGCTGTATTCTTGGAGACCAAAAAAACACACAGAAGCGAGCTACGATTAATATAGCCAAGCCAAAAGTTTTTATTCCGGTTTTCCCGGGGACAAACTGCGAATATGATACAAAGGCTGCATTTGAAAGGGCAGGTGCCGAATCTGAAATATTTGTGTTTAAAAATTTAAGTTCTTTGGACGTTAAAAGTTCCATAGAAGAAATGAACAAAATGATTAGGCAGTCCCAAATAATAGCGCTGCCTGGAGGATTTAGTGCCGGCGATGAGCCTGAAGGCTCAGGCAAGTTTATTGCAGCGGTTTTCCGCAATGAATTGTTAAAGGATGCGGTTACGGATCTTTTAAAAAACAGGGATGGTTTAATGATAGGTATATGCAATGGGTTTCAGGCGTTAATCAAACTTGGCCTTGTTCCCTTTGGAGAGATTGTTGACATGAAAGGTGATTATCCTACTCTTACTTATAATAAAATCGGACGGCACGTGTCATCATTTGTCAGAACAAAAGTTGTGTGCAATATGTCGCCATGGTTTAGCATGTGCCGTGTGGGAGATGTTTATTCTCTTCCCGTTTCTCATGGAGAAGGAAGATTTGCGGCAGATAAAGAATGGATTGAAAAATTAAAGAAACAAGGCCAGATAGCCACCCAATATGTAGGACCTGACAACAATCCAACATATGATGGGCTTTACAACGTAAACGGTTCAGTTGAAGCAGTTGAAGGAATTACAAGCCTTGATGGCAGGGTATTGGGTAAAATGGCACATTCTGAGCGATTGAGCAGCGGCTTATATAAAAATATACCGGGTGAAAAAGAACAGCATATATTTGAAGCAGGTGTTAAATATTTTAAATAACTAAGGAGGTATTATGAAAGTTGCAATAATAATGGGAAGTGATTCAGACTTTCCGATAGTTGAAAAAGGGTACAGCATTTTAAAAGATTTCGGTGTTGAGGCGGATGTAAGGGTTATTTCTGCTCACAGAACCCCTGACGAAGCTTTAAGTTTCGCTAAAAATGCGGAAACTATGGGATATGAACTGATTATAGGAGCCGCAGGCAAAGCGGCACATTTACCTGGCATATTAGCAGGGTGCACATCATTGCCGGTAATAGGTGTTCCTATAAAGTCCTCAGAGTTAGATGGAATGGATGCCCTTTTTTCCATAGTACAAATGCCTCCTGGAGTACCTGTGGCTACTGTAGGTATAAATGCAGCAGGTAATGCGGCACTTCTTGCAGTTCAGATATTGTCTGTGAAATACAGCGATTTAAGAGTGAAATTCAATGAATATAAAAAACAAATGGCTAAAAAAGTATTTGATAAAAATAAAAAATTAAATGATAAATTAAACGGAGGATTGAAATGAAAAAATTAGAGATGATGTATGAGGGAAAAGCAAAAAAGGTTTATAAAACGGATAATCCAAAAGAATACATCGTGGAATACAAGGATGATGCTACGGCTTTTAATGGAGAAAAGAAAGGAACAATTACAGGAAAAGGCGCAGTAAACAATAAAATGTCTGCCGCATTGTTTGAATTGCTGGAAAAGCAAGGGGTTCACACACATCATATCAAGCTTTTAAATGACAGGGAATCATTGGTGAAGGCAGTAAAAATTCTTCCGTTAGAGGTTATCGTAAGGAATGTGGCAGCAGGTTCTCTTGCAAAAAGGTTAGGATTGGAAGAAGGAGTGCCTATGAAAGAAACTGTCCTGGAGTTTTCTTATAAAAATGATGAATTAGGAGACCCTATGGTAAATGATTACCATATTATGGCTATGGAATTTGCAACAGAAGAACAGCTGGAAGTAATAAAAAAATATGCTCTTGCAGTAAATGATGTCCTGAAAAAATTCTTCCTTGAAATAAATATTAAATTGATAGATTTTAAGCTGGAATTCGGAGTTTATGACAATAAGGTAATACTTGCCGATGAAATATCTCCTGATACATGCAGACTGTGGGATGCAAAAACAAATAAAAAACTGGATAAGGACAGATTCAGGAGAGATATGGGCGGAGTTGAGGAAGTGTATCAGGAAGTTCTTTCAAGAATAAACAATAAAGGAAATTAGGGGAAATTTTATGTGCTTTGAACTTATAGATGATGACAAACTTCATGAGGAGTGCGGGGTTGTGGGATTATTCACAGAAAACCCTCAGATAGCATCACAGTTAATTTACTATGGGTTGTTTGCTCTCCAGCACAGAGGCCAGGAAAGTGCAGGCATAGCAATTCATACAGGAAAGAAGATCGAATACTATAAAGACATGGGGCTTGTTGCTGATGTACTTTCCCAAGATGTGATAAAAAAATTTAAAGGGAATATAGCAATAGGACATGTCAGGTATTCCACAACCGGAGACAGTGAAAAACAAAATGCCCAGCCCTTGGTCGTAAGATATAAGGAAGGTTCTGTGGCCCTTGCTCACAATGGAAATTTGGTTAATGCGGATTCTATGAGGAGCATTCTGGAAGATGACGGTGTCATATTCCAGACGTCAACAGATTCAGAAGTGGTGGCCAATATGGTGGCAAGGTACTACAAGGGTGATATAGTAAAATCCATAAAAAATGTTACTGAAATTGTAAAAGGAGCTTATGCCTTTGTGTTTATGACTGAAAAGGAATTAATCGGAGCCAGGGATTGCTATGGTTTAAGGCCTCTCTGTCTTGGGAAAAGGCCAGAAGGATACTTGCTTGCTTCTGAGAGTTGTGCTATAAGCGCTATGGGCGGAGAATTCATAAGAGATGTGGAACCGGGTGAGATAGTTGTCATAAATGAAAACAGCGTTGAAAGCATTAAGGGTACAAAATATGCACCGAAAAAACTATGTATATTTGAGAATGTATATTTTGCAAGGCCTGACAGCAATTTGGACGGTGTAAACATATATCAGTCAAGATACAATGCAGGAAGATTACTTGCCCGGGAATCTCCGGTAAATGCCGACCTGGTTTTTTCTGTTCCTGATTCAGGTACACCTGCTGCCATAGGGTATGCTGCAGAGCTTAATATACCCTTTGGATTAGGGCTTATTAAAAACAGATATGCAAAGCGTACTTTTATTGAACCTAATCAGGAATTAAGGGAACGGGGAGTTAAAACCAAGCTGAACGTATTAAATGAGCTGGTGAAGGATAAAACAGTCGTAATGGTTGACGACAGCATTGTAAGAGGCACTACCACAAAGCAAATTGTCAGCATGGTAAAAGATGCGGGAGCAAAAGAAGTGCATGTTCGTATAGCATCGCCACCTGTAACTTATTCCTGCTATTTCGGAATCGATACGCCTGACAGAAGAAAATTAATAGGTGCTAATAAAACGATTGATGAAATAAAAGAATATATCAATGCAGACAGTGTATATTATCTGAGTGTGGAAGGATTGGTGAAATCCACGGCTTCAGCAAACAGTTATTGCCTTGCCTGTATGAACGGTGATTATCCCATGGAAGTACCAAGCCGGGGAATATAGAGTATAAGGAGGTATTATGTCTGAAAAATTAACATATAAGGATTCCGGTGTTGATATTCATGCCGGATATGAAACAGTAAGGTTGATCAAGGAACATGTTAAAAAAACATATACCGAAGGTGTTATGACAGATATTGGCAGCTTTGGAGGCATGTTTTCAATTGATAAAAGCAAATATGAAGAGCCGGTATTAGTTTCCGGTACCGATGGTGTAGGCACAAAACTCATGATTGCATTCAAAACGGGAATTCATGATACAATAGGAGAGGATGCAGTCGCAATGTGTGTTAACGATGTTTTATGCCAAGGTGCCAAGCCTCTATTTTTCTTGGATTATATTTCCATGGGAAAGTTAGAGCCGCAAAAAGCAGCTGATATAGTCAAAGGTGTATCAAATGGTTGTATTAAAGCCGGAGCTGCATTAATAGGTGGTGAAACAGCAGAAATGCCGGGACTTTACGGTGAAGGAGAATATGACATAGCCGGATTTTGTGTAGGAATAGCAGATAAGAGCAAATTAATAGATGGTTCAAAAATTACCGAAGGGGATGTTCTTATAGGTCTGCCTTCAAGCGGAATTCACAGCAATGGATATTCATTAGTCAGAAAAATTTTGTTCGAGCGTAAAAACTATGATGTGAATCAATATATTGAGAAGCTGAATTGCACCATAGGCAAAGCATTAATGATCCCAACGAGAATTTATTCGAAGATTATAATGAATCTGTTGTCTGAATTTGAAATTAAAGGTATGGCAAATATAACAGGAGGCGGTTTCTATGAGAATATTCCAAGGATGTTTCCCGAAGGTATAACAGCTGATATAGAAACTAAAAACATTGATCTGCCTCCAATATTTAAATTATTGCAAAAAGAAGGCAATGTTGACATTGATGAAATGTATTCAACGTTTAACATGGGAATAGGGATGGTAATTACAGTAAGCGACAAAATTTCAGGTGATGTAGTTGAATATCTTCAAAGCAAAGGTGAAAAAGCTGTTGTATTGGGAAGAACAGTGAAGAGGAAAGGAAGGCTTAAAATATGCCACAGTTAAAAATAGGTGTATTGATTTCAGGTTCGGGGACAAACCTTCAGTCACTTATTGAAAATGTTGAAAAAGGAATTATAAATGGACAGATATCTGTGGTAATTTCAAATAAAAAAAATGCTTACGGACTGGAGCGGGCCAGGCAGCATGGCATATATGCCGTATTTGTTGATAAAAAGAAATACGGAAATTTTGGAAAATTTAATGACGCCATAATGGACTGCTTGGAGGCTCATGGAGTTGACCTTGTGGTTTTAGCAGGGTACTTGAAAATATTGCCTCCTAGGTTTATAAAAACATACAGGAACAGGATAATAAATATTCATCCTTCATTGATTCCTTCGTTTTGCGGCAATGGATACTACGGTTTAAAGGTACACGAAGCTGCTGTAAACTATGGTGTTAAAATAAGCGGTGCAACCGTGCACTTTGTCAATGAGGAAGCTGACGCAGGGCCTATAATAGTGCAGGAATCTGTTAAGGTTGACTATGAAGACAATGCAGAAATGCTGCAGAAAAAAGTTTTAAAGATAGAGCACAGGATTTTGCCTCTTGCGGTAAAATATTTTTGTGAAGGAAGATTAAAGGTAGAGGGAAATAAAGTTAAAATAAAGGAGTAAAATGATTATGAGAGCTTTAATAAGTGTATCTGATAAAACAGGTATTGTGAAATTTGCTGAGAAACTTCAGGCACTAGGTGTAGAAATAATATCAACAGGAGGAACATATAAGACTCTTGAAAGTGCCGGATTGAAGGTGACAGGCGTATCAGATGTGACTGATTTCCCTGAATGCCTTGATGGAAGAGTCAAAACACTGCATCCGAAAATTCATGCAGGAATTCTTGCAATGCGCTCAAATCCCGGTCATATGAAACAACTAAAAGAATTAAACGTTAAGACAATAGATATAGTTGTGGTTAATTTATATCCGTTTGAACAAACCATTTTAAAAGAAAACACAGCCAGGCAGGAAGCTATCGAGAATATAGATATAGGAGGACCGACTATGCTGCGCTCAGCAGCAAAAAACTACCAGGATGTTGCTGCTGTTGTTGATCCTGAAGACTATGACAAAATAATTGAAGAATTAGAAACAAATAAAGGAATATCTCTTGACACTAAATTTTATTTATGTTCAAAAGTGTTTGAACATACTGCTCATTATGATGCATTGATAGCTTCATATATTAAAAGGGAAAGAGAAGACTTCGGCTTGCCTGAAACAATGACACTGACCTACGAAAAGGTTCAAGATATGAGATATGGAGAAAACCCCCACCAGAAGGCTGCTTTCTATAAGGAAGTTTCAAAAAATAAAGGCTTTTTACCTGATGCTGTTAAGCTTCACGGAAAAGATCTTTCATTTAATAATATAAATGATACTAATGGTGCACTGGAGCTTTTAAAAGAATTTGACGAGCCTGCCGTTGTTGCATGTAAACATTCAAATCCCTGCGGCGTGGGAACTGCAGACAATATTTATGATGCCTATATTAAGGCTTTTAATGCAGATCCTACATCTATTTTCGGCGGGATCATAGTTTTCAACAGAGAAGTTGATGAAAGGGCAGCTGAAGAAATTAACAAGATATTTGCCGAAATAATCGCAGCACCTTCTTATTCAAAAAAGGCTCTTGAAATCCTCAGTTCAAAGAAAAACATAAGGATTTTGCTTTTAAAAGATATTATGCAAAAACAAGACAAACATGCATATGACTTTAAAAAGGTTGCAGGAGGAATTCTCGTTCAGAACATAGATTCTAAGTTGTTGCCTGACGGCGAAGAAATTAAGGCTGTCACTAAAAAACAGCCTTCTGAACAGGAAAAGAAAGATTTGCTGATGGCATGGAAACTTGTAAAGCATACAAAATCAAATGCTATAACAATAGTTAAAAACGGCCAGTCCATAGGAATAGGTCCTGGACAGGTAAATCGCATATGGGCGTGCAAACAGGCAATTGATCATGCCGTTGAATTTTTGGGAGAAGACAGCTTAAAGGGAGCTTCTCTTGCATCAGATGCGTTTTTCCCATTCCCAGATTGCGTAGAAGAAGCTACAAAAGCGGGAATAACTGCAATTATTCAGCCGGGAGGATCAATCAGGGATGAAGTATCAATAGAAGAATGCAATAAAAATAATATTTCTATGGTATTTACAGGTATGAGGCATTTTAGACACTAAAACAATTGTAATTATAATTTTATGAAAAATGTAGATTGTAGGAGGTACTATGAAAGTTTTGGTAATCGGAGGCGGTGCCAGAGAACATGCCATTTGCTGGAAACTGGAGCAAAGTACTAAAGTATCCAAGATTTATTGTGCTCCAGGTAATGCAGGCATTTCTCAAATTGCCGAGTGTGTGAACATCGAAGCAGATAATTTAAAGGGACTTACTGAATTTGCAGTATCAAACAATATTGATATGGCAGTTATAGGGCCTGAAGGTCCGCTTGTAGGCGGACTTGCTGATATGCTTGAAGAAATGGGCATAAAGGTTTTTGGGCCGTGCAAAAAAGCATCTCGCCTCGAAGGCAGCAAATCCTATTCTAAAGGTTTTATGAAAAAATATAATATTCCTACTGCCAGGTATGAGTCTTATACAGATCCCGAAAAAGCAAAAGAAGGACTTAAATATTTTAATGTTCCTGTAGTTGTTAAGGCAGACGGCCTGGCAGCAGGCAAAGGTGTTCTTATTTGCAGTACTGAAAAAGAAGCTGAAGAAGCAATAAACAGTATTATGAGTGAAAGACAGTTCGGCAGTGCAGGTGATAAAATTGTTATAGAGGAGTATCTTGAGGGGACAGAGGCATCTCTTCTTTGTTTCGCCGATGGAAAGTCCCTTATTCCTATGGAAAGTGCAATGGACTACAAGAAAGCTTATGATAATGATCAGGGGCTTAACACAGGTGGAATGGGAAGCCTTTCTCCTAATGCAATTTATACGGATGAGCTTAAAAGTTATATTGATAAATATATAATTAAACCGACTCTATCAGGGTTAAAAGCTGAAGAAATAGACTTTAGAGGCGTGTTGTACTTTGGGTTAATGATCAGCAAAGGCAAAGTAAAAGTATTGGAATACAATGTTCGTTTTGGGGATCCGGAGACAGAAGCAGTGCTTCCAAGGTTAAAATCTGATTTAGCTGAAATAATGCTGAAATGCATAGATGGAGAATTAACAGAAAAAGATTTACAGTGGGAAAATGAAAAATGTGTAACTGTAGTGCTTGCTTCCGGAGGGTATCCTCAAAGCTATGAAAAATGCAAAGAAATAACAGGCTTGAATAATGTGGATCAAGATATAGTAATATTCCACGGAGGCACTAAAATTCATGGCAATAAAACAGTAACAGATGGTGGAAGGGTCTTAGCCGTTACTGCAAAGGGAAAAACGTTGGAGGAAGCAAGAGAAAAAATATACAATAATACTATGAAGATTCATTTCGACAATATGGAATTCCGAACGGATATAGCAAGGCAGTAACATATTATTGAATTTTCCGGTTTTTATCATGATGAACATATGGCTGAATATATTATTAATATGTAAAGGATATTTAATAGTATAGGGAGGTTTATATGCTCATTCATGTTGTGCAAAGAGGAGATGTATTGTGGAAAATAGCAGATTACTATGGTACCGATGTTGATTCAATAATAGAAGTAAATTTTATACCGGATTCAAATAATCTGTTGATTGGTCAGTCACTTTTAATACCTGTAGAAGAAAACAACACATATACTGTAAAGGCAGGAGATACAGCCTGGAAGATAGCACAAAGTTTTGGAATTTCAGTACAGGATCTTTTGTGGGAAAATAAAATTTTATATCCGGATAATCTGTATGTAGGACAAACATTGTATATTCCTGAAAGGGAGAAGCCGGAAATTGAAGTAAATGCATTTACCTATTTTTTAGGCGAATCTGCCGTGCCTGTAATAAATGAAGTGGGAGACGCACTTACATATATAACCCCGTTTGCATACCTGGTTCAGGAGGACGGAACCCTGGGGCCTATAGATGACGAGGCTGCAATTGGCGAAGCAATTGCCAATGGAGTGGTTCCTATGATGTCTGTAGTTAATTTCACTGTAAATGTTGCAGGAGAAAATTTGGCGAACATGGTGCTTAACAATCCTGATACAGTAAATATCCTTCAGGATAATATAATTGAAACAATGAGAGAAAAAGGATATAGAGGACTAAATATTGATTTTGAATATGTGCTGCCACAAGATAGGGAAGCTTATAACAGTTTTCTAGAGAGCATCGCAGATAGGCTCCATGATGAAGGATTTTTTCTTTCCACATCCCTGGCTCCCAAATTAAGCGCAGATCAGCCGGGTATTCTCTATGAAGCACACGATTATCCTGCTCATGGAAGAATTGCGGATTTCGTAATTCTTATGACTTACGAGTGGGGGTGGAGAGGAAGCCAGCCAAGGGCAATATCTCCTATCAATGAAATTGAAAGAGTCCTTGATTATGCAGTTACAGAAATACCAAGAGATAAAATACTGATGGGATTTCAAATTTATGCAAGGGATTGGACTCTTCCTTTTGTACCTGGGCACAAAGCTGAAACTATCAGTGTGGAAGAAGCTATGCGTATAGCATATGACCATAATTCACAGATTCAATATGATTCTTTAGCCCAATCTCCGTTTTTTAGATATGTTGATGATGAAGGGAATACCCACGAAGTATGGTTTGAAGATGCAAGAAGCGCCCAAGCTAAATTTGATTCTGTAAAAAAATATGACTTAAGAGGAATCAGTTATTGGGGAACAGGGTATCCTTTCAGACAAAACTGGGCGCTGCTTAAAGAAAATTTTGATATAGAAAAGCTATAATGCATTGTTATATTTTCTGCCTAACAACTTTATAATATATATTCCTTTTATTTGGTAAATCCATTCCATATTCAATTTAAGTGGAATGGATTATTTAGTATTTAATATGTGCAAATTATTGACAATCAGCAGATTAACGGTTAAACTTATATATGGATTATTTTTGTTTCACATTTATAGTGTTAATTTTAAGTGTTTTAAATAGAAAAAAATCTGAAATTTGCATGATTTTAATGTTTTCATTTTCCATTGCAAACGTTAAAATAGGAGGATGTATGATTAAGGTCGGAATTTTAACAATAAGCGACAAGGGTTCCAAGGGGGAAAGAACTGACGGAACATGTCCGGCAATAAAAGAAATATTAAATAAAAATATATACAGTGTTGAATATTATAAGATAATACCGGATGAAATTGAAATGATTCGCAAGGAACTAATTTATATATGTGATGAGCTTAATCTCGATTTGATTCTCACTAATGGCGGAACGGGATTTTCAAAAAGGGATGTGACACCTGAAGCTACAATGAAAGTAATTGAAAAACAGGTACCCGGCATAACTGAAGCAATGAGGCAAATGTCTCTTTCTATAACACCTATGGCAATGCTGTCAAGGGCAGTAGCCGGAATAAGGAAAAATACCCTTATTATTAATCTTCCGGGGAGTCCTAAAGGTGCAGTAGAAAATTTAAAATTTGCTCTTCCTGCACTACCTCACGGAATTGAAATATTAAAGGGAACAGCAGGAGAGTGCGCCAGATAAGGAGAAGAATAAATGTTTGACAAAAGAGGAAGAAATATAGATTATTTGAGGGTATCCCTTACCGACAGGTGCAATCTGCGATGTATCTACTGTATGCCGGAAGCTGGTATCTGTAAAAAGATGCATGAAGATATAATACGCTTTGAAGAAGCAGAAAAGGTAATTTCAGCATGTTCGTCTCTTGGGGTCCGCAAAGTAAGATTTACCGGGGGAGAACCCCTTATTTTAAAAGGTATAGAAAGTATTATAAATCATACGGCTTCAATGCAGAATATAAGGGATGTATCCATAACAACAAATGGAATATTGCTTGAGGATATGGCGGAGGATCTTAAAAAAGCAGGACTGAATCGTGTTAATATAAGTCTTGATACACTTAAAGCCGATAAATTTAAATTTGTAACAAGACTTGGAGATATAAACAAAGTTTTCGGAGCAATTGAAAAATGTTTAAGTATAGGACTTACGCCTTTAAAAATAAATACAGTTTTAATGAAGGGAATCAATGACGACGAAATAGAAGATTTCATAAAATTAACAGTGAATTATCCTGTTCAGGTTAGGTTTATTGAACTGATGCCCATAGGTGAAGGCCAAAAGTATTTTGATAAATATTCTATGAAGGTTGAAGAAATAATTGAAAGATTTCCTGAACTTTTTCCTGTAAAGGACGACAGCAAGGTTGCGTCGGTCTATAAGATGCCGGGATCAAAGGGTTCAGTAGGGATAATAAGCCCTGTAAGCTGTAAGTTCTGCAGTGACTGCAACCGTATAAGGCTTACATCAACAGGCACTGTAAAGCCATGCCTTCATTCGGCAGAGGAAATTGATTTAATGCCATATATAAATAATGAACAAAAATTAATTGAAATTATCAGACATGCTGTTTATAATAAACCTGCGGAACATCATTTGGAGACAGAAAAGAAAAGCAATACAAATAGAATGATGTATCAAATTGGAGGCTAAAGACTAAAATGGAATTAACTCATATCAACGAACAGGGCAGAGCCAGAATGGTTGATGTAAGTAATAAAAATGAAACATTGAGAGAAGCTGTTGCCGGCGGCAATGTTTATATGAAAAAGGAAACACTGGAGAAAATAAAAGAAGGTACAATTAAAAAAGGCGATGTTCTTTCTGTAGCTCAGGTTGCAGGAATTATGGGAGCAAAGAAAACATCAGATGTAATTCCCATGTGTCATCCCATTATGATTTCTGGGTGTGACATTACTTTTTTACTTAACTTTAAAAAAAATAGGGTTGAAATAACAGCATCAGTAAAAAATACCGGACAGACAGGTGTTGAAATGGAAGCTCTGACTGCAGTTTCAGTTGCATGCCTGACTATTTATGATATGTGCAAGGCAATAGACAGGGGAATGATTGTTTCAGATGTTATGCTTATAAAAAAATCAGGCGGCAAATCAGGGCTGTTTGAAAGAAAACAAATAAAGGAGTGAATAAAATGCCAAAGGTGCTATCGGTAAACATCAGTGAGAAAAAGGGCGTACCAAAGGAACCTATAGAAAAGGGATATTTTAAAGTAAATTATGGGCTTGAGGGGGATTCCCATGCAGGCAACTGGCACAGGCAGGTAAGCCTTTTAGGTCAAGAAAGCATAGAGAAAATGCAGAATACGGGAGTTAAGGGATTATGTGCAGGAAAATTTGCAGAGAATCTTACAACGGAAGGAGTAACTCTTTATGAACTTCCTGTAGGCACAAAACTTAAAATAGGTGAAACTGAAATGCAAGTTACTCAAATAGGAAAAGAATGCCACAGCGGGTGTGCAATTAAAAAGCTTGTGGGAGACTGCGTAATGCCGCGAGAAGGGATTTTCGCAAAAGTTTTAAAGCCGGGATTTATTAAATCCGGAGATAAAATAGAAATATTTAATTAATTTACAATAATGTTAGTGTTAAAATGAATAAATACATAAAAACAAACAACAATAATCAAGAAAAGATTTTATGAGAATAAGGAGAACAAAAAATGAAAGCTACAGTTGATAGAGACGCATGTATTAGCTGCGGACTGTGTGAATCAGTTTGTCCCGATGTATTTAAGCTTGATGATGAAAGTATTTCGACAGTAATTCAGGACCCGGTTGCAGCTGAAAATGAAGATTGTGCAAAAGAAGCAGAAAGTGGTTGCCCTACAGATGCAATACATGTAGAAGAATAATTTCGAAAGGCTTTCTTTTTTATTTAAGAAGGAAAGTCTTTTTTGAATTGGAGGAATGATGAATAATAATGTATAAAAAAATAAATTCTAGCCCTGACATTTACATAATATATGTGCCGCTTCCTAATAATCCCCTTAAAGAATTAAATTGTTATGTTATAAAAACAAAGAATAAAAACTTAATAATAGATACTGGTTTTAATATGCCTGAGTGCTATGAAGCTCTTTCTAAAGGATTAAATGAGCTGAAGATAGATATAGATAAAACTGATTTGTTCCTGACTCACCTTCATGCCGATCATACCGGACTGACGTCTTCCATAATGAAGGACGATTCAACCATATACATGAGCAAACCTGATTATGATTATATCGATCGGAACCTCAATGGAGAATATTGGGAAAGTATGGATGCAAGTTACTTGATGGAAGGCTTTGATGAAAATGAATTAAAGTCTGTAAGAAAAGTAAACCCGTCAAAAATTTTTAATATTAAAAAAATGTTTGATACTGTAATTGTTGAGGATAATTTTAAATTTAATATAGGAGAGTATGAATTTACATGCATTTCCACTTGTGGGCACACACCGGGTCACATGTGCCTGTATATGGAGAATGAAAAAATACTGTTTTCAGGTGACCACATATTATTTGATATAACTCCCAACATAACAAGATGGAAAAATGTAAAAAATTCTTTAGCTGATTATTTGAATAGTTTAGAAAAAATAAAAAGGTTTGATATTAGCATTACTTTGCCGGCTCATAGGGGAAATAAAAACAATGAAGATGTTTATGAAAGAATCGAACAGATTATTCATCACCATAGAGAACGCTTGGAGGAAACAGCTTATATTGTTGCATCTAATTCCGGAATTAATGCATATGATGTGGCAGGCAAAATGAAGTGGTCTATGCACGGGAAGAGATGGGATGAAGCTCCGGTACAGCAAAAATGGTTCGCTGTTGGAGAAGCTTTGGCTCACTTAGATTATTTAGAATTAGAAAACAAAGTTTACAAAGAATTAAAAGATAATATATATCGTTATTATGTATAGAATTATTCGATTGATTAAATGCACAGTAAATTAGCAGAGTAGGTTTAATATGGAAAAATATGAAGAAGTAGAAAGAAGTATATCAAAAAAATTTAGAAAAACTATATGGTCAAAGTTTATATCAGCCGTAAAGGAGTATGAATTAATTAAAGAGGGAGATAAAATAGCTGTATGTATTTCAGGAGGTAAGGATTCTACACTGATGGCGAAATGTATTCAGCAGCTTCAAAAATATAGCGAAGTAAACTTTGAAGCGGAATATTTGGTAATGGATCCAGGATACAGTGAAACTAACAGGCAGATTATAGTTGACAATTGCAGGTTATTAAATATACCTATAAAAATATTCGACACACAAATATATGATATTGTGGCAGATGTGAAGGGAACGCCCTGTTACCTTTGTGCAAGAATGAGAAGGGGATATCTTTACAGGTATGCTCAGAATCTAGGTTGTAACAAAATTTCATTGGGCCATCATTTTGACGATGTAATTGAAACAGTTCTTATGAGTACATTTTATGCTGGAGAATTCAAGACAATGATGCCAAAGCTTAGGAGCACTAAACACGAAGGCATGGAACTTATAAGGCCAATGTACAAGGCACATGAAGATGACATTATATCCTGGAAGAGATACAATGGCCTTCAGTTTATAAAGTGTGCATGCAGGCTAACCGAAAAATGTGTTACGGGAGATGAGCAAACCGGTTCAAAACGTCAGGAGATGAAAAATCTTATTAAAAAATTGAAAAAGGAAAATCCTCATATTGACGCAAATATTTTTAGAAGCATTCATAATGTGAATTTAGATACAATTATTGGATACAAAAAAGATGGTAAAATGCACAATTTCTTAGACGACTACGCCAAGTGATAATTTTAATAACACCTTAAATTATTTTATATTCAAATAATATACTTTTGATACATATGAGCATAAAATAGAGCTAACAAATATACAAAAAAATCAGCTTATAATTTTCCAACCAAAGCTGATTTTTTTGATAAAAATAAATATTTTTGCAGTAATTTATAATTTAGCTGCGTTATAATAATTGTACGGAAGGAGGGGAGATATGGAACAGGAAAGCTTTCTTATAAAAAAGTCAATTGAAGGCAGCCAGGACGCCTTTGCTCAGTTAGTCAACATTTATAAAAAATATGTTTTTGCAATTATACTAAATTTTATTAAAGACTACGGAGAAGCGGAAAATGTGGCACAGGAAGTGTTCCTGCAAATCTATATCTCGCTTTCCACTTATAGTAATGACAACTTTAAGGGTTGGATAGGGAAAATAGCGGCAAATAAGTCCATAGACTGGATAAGGAGAAAAAAGGCAAAATTCTCTGAGGAAGCGGTTGAAAATACAACAAATTTAATAGACAGTGCATCTTTTGTAAAAAACAATCCTGAAATGTCTTTGGTCAGCAAAGAAAGAAAGGAACTTCTTTCAAAAGTTATAAATAAAATGCCGGAAATCTACAGAATTGCTATAAAAAAGTTTTATTTTCAGGAAAAATCTTACGAAATGATTGCTGAAGAAGAAGAGGTAACTGTAAAAACCATAGCGTCAAGGCTTTACAGGGCAAAGATATTGTTAAGGGAGAAATGGAGGGAAGAAAATGAAACATTATGATTACATTGAGTGGCTGTTATATAAAAATGAAATGCTGTCAAAAGAAAAATCAGAAGAGATGAAAAAGCATTTATACAGTTGTGATGCATGTATGGAAATTTTTCTATCCCTGATTAATGAAAATGAAAAGGAAACTGCCGGGAAAATAATACCTTATGACTTTACTTTTAAGGTTTTAAATAATATTTCAAAAACAGATAAAAGTAAGTCAAAAGCTAAGCAGTCTAAAAAATCATTTTATTATCAATTTGGTTATTATGCGGCAGTTGCGTCTGTTACTATAATTTTAACTCTCAGCGGGTTATATACTAATTTGGTGGATGCTGTGCCAAAACTTTTTAATTCCATGCAAGCAACGGAAGAAGATTCAAATATAATAGCCAATTTATCAAACAGTATTGTAGATTCAACATCAAGTTTTTTATTCAGCATTGAAAATAAAGATAGATATACAGGGAGGAATGAATAATGAGAGATAAAAGCAAATTTGTAGCATTTGTATTATCTGTGGTACCGGGCTTGGCGCACTTTTATATGGGATTGAAAGAAAGAGGTTTGATATTTTTTATATTGCTGGTTGTAGGTGTTATAGGCGGAATAGGTTTATCTATTTTGTCCGGGGGAGAATTTTTCCTGATACTGACAATTATAGGTTACCTTGTATTGTGGCTTATTGCACTGATAGATATGTTTTCCGCCTGGAGAAGTATTGAAATAAATCAGATGTATAATAATCCTGAAATGAATGGCGGAATACCAGATAAAAAGCTGAATAGAAAGAGCACCGCCCTTGCATTGTCAGTTATGCCAGGAGCAGGACACATGTACCTGGGATATCAGAAAAAAGGTTTGATTATAATGGGAACATTTTTGTTTTCCATATTTTTCATGGGATGGCTGGGAATATCAATGCTTTTGTTTCTGCTTCCTTTAATATGGTTTTACAGCTTCTTTGATGCAATGTATATAGCAGACGGTTCTCAGGATGAGATAAAAAATCAGGATTTTACTCTTCCCAACATAAAACCGGAATGGGTGGGATTTGCTTTAATAGGTATAGGAGTACTGGTTTTGTTAGAGAGAATAGTGATGCCCATGATTGATTACAAAATTAGAAATTATATACAAACAACTATAGTATCTTTGATCTTTATTTCAGGTGGTATATTTATGCTTATGAAGAATAAAAAAAATGCGTCTGCTGATGCAGCAGCGGAAGAAGAGGAAGAGGAAGGTGAAGATACAGATGAAGATTAAACGAGTTGGAACTATTTCAATGGGCATAGTTCTGATAGCATTCGGGTTGATTTTGTTTCTTTCACAGATTAATAAATTTTCCGCTTTTAACCTGGTGTTGAAAATATGGCCTATAATACTAATATTGCTGGGATTGGAATTATTGTGGTACAGATATTCCTCCAAGGACGAAGCTGTAGTGATTAAATATGACTGGTTCAGCATACTTTGCATATTTCTCGTATTGATTGTGAATATAGGAATATTTGCAATTAGAGAAAGCGGTTTAATGAACAGGATTGAAAGCAGCTTTCTGACGACAACATATGATATGGATGCGTCGATAGACGAATACATGGTTGATGAAGGTATAAATAAAATAATTATTGATGATATAAATAATATGGTTATCAGATCAACATCTGACAATAAAATAATCGGTATAGGCAAATTGAATGTTTATGCCACAAGCAAGGCAGAAGCAGATGAATTGACAAAATTGAACGGCATCAAGTATGAAAAATCCGGCAGCACATTGTACATTTACACGTCAGATAACAGAAAAGATGAAAATAATTATTCACATGTGAGAAATCTTGAAATATTTTTACCTGGAAACATAGATGTTGAGGTAATGAACTGCCGTAATCTGGATTTGGTATTTGACGGATTTAAAAATAACTGGAATCTTGATGGAGTTAGCAACGTAAACATCCGGCTTGATAAAATTTCAAACGTTGCTGTAAAAGCCTTTGTAGAATCTTTAGATTATTTAAGCGGAAATGTTAAATGGTCATTTAATAAATTCGGAGAATATGTGAACGGAGACTCGTCCAATGTAATAAATATTTTCAATGGAAGTGTCGTAACAGTAAATGAAATGTAAAATGTTAATTTCTATATAAAACTTTAGGAAATAATAAAAAAGCACATCAATGCCAGGTGTGCTTTTTTGTCCTGTTGGAGTATCTTAGAGTTCGCTTTACAGCGGCATACGGATTATGTTAAAAAAATATTATTTGTTATTTTGAATAATAATGGTATAATAAAAAAAGTTTTTATAGAAAATTCAGGTTGAAATTTGGATACAGAGGTTATTATGGACAATAGTTACAGAATACAGGCAATTGAAACACTCAAAAAAATATTCAGGGATAAATCTTATTCTAATATAGTAATAAACAAAGATATAAAGAATGTTGCAGATAAGTATTTGCTCCTCTTCAGGAAATCTGTCCTGGGTGTAGTCGAAAATTTAATATTTATTGACTGGATTATAAATGAGGTATCAACAACTAAGACGAAAAAAATGGAAACAGATGTTTTGATTGTGCTGAGACTGGCTGTTTATCAAATTTTTTTTCTGGATAAATCCAATAAGAATATTGTGGTGAATGAAAGCGTACAATATATTAAGGACAAAGGAAATATAAAAGCGTCAAAATTTGTAAATGCGGTTTTAAGGAATATTTTGCGCAATGAAAGTAAGTTTTTTGATAAAATGAACAATCTGCCCTTTGATTATTATTTAAGCGTCAGGTATTCATATCCGAAGAAATTAATTGACAAATGGACATATCAGTTCGGGAAAAACAATATTGAGCAGGTACTTATGGCAAATAATGAGGAAGCCCCCTTGGAAATAAGAGTCAATATCTTGAAAATTACAAGAGACAATCTGATTTCAAGCCTTAATGAAAAAGGTATGAAAGCTCATAAATGCAGATTTGCATCCAGGGGAATAACACTTGATAATCCTGTGAATATTGAAAAAACTGAAGAGTATAAAAATGGTTTTTTTTCTGTTCAAAGCGAGAGTTCCATGCTTGCTGCGCAAATTTTAAATCCAAGAGAAGGCAGTTTTGTTATGGATGTATGTGCTGCTCCCGGAGGTAAATCTCTGAATGCAGCGGAAATCATGAATAATAAAGGCAAAATATTAAGCAGGGATATTTATTCGGGGAAATTGCCTCTTATCCAACGGGAAACAGATAGGCTCGGTATTGTTATCGTAGATACACAAGAGTACGATGCTTTAAAGTTGGATGTGGATTTAATAGGAAAGGCAGATTATTTAATAGTTGATGTCCCTTGTACAGGACTGGGAATAATCAGGCGCAAACCGGAAATTAAATATAAAAATATAGATGAGAGTTTAAGCAAATTAAGAAAAATTCAATATAAAATACTGGAGAATGCTTCAAAATATTTAAAACCTCATGGCGAATTGATTTATTCAACGTGTACCACAAATAAAGAGGAAAATATTGAACTCATTAATGAGTTCCTGAATGAAAACAAAAAGTTTACCTTCGGTGATATAGGGGACGGTTTTAATGGGTGTTTCACAACTGCGAAAGACGGATATATTGAAATATACCCGCACATACATAACATGGACGGCTTTTTTATTGCGAAAATAAAAAGAGTGTGATATAATCTCATAAGTTTATCCAAATAAATGGTGAAGATTTAATTTGTGCAGCAAAATTTTCATCTATGGAATGACAAACAGAGGGCAATTATGAAAAAAATTGATGATTTAAGCTTTGAAGATCTTGAGAGATCCATTGTTAAAATGGAAGAGCCTAAGTTTAAGGCAAAACAAATATTTGACTGGGTACATAGTAAGACTGTAGATGATTTTGACAGCATGACAAATATTTCAAAAAAAACCAGGGAATTTTTAAATAAAAATTTTGAATTCACAAATGCGTCAATAAAATTAAAGCTTGAATCTAAATTAGATGAAACAAAAAAATATGTTATTATGTTTGAAGACGGCAATGTGGTTGAAAGTGTATTTTTAAAATATAAATTTGGGAATACCATGTGTGTTTCCTCAGAGATTGGCTGCAAAATGGGATGTGTTTTTTGTGCATCAACAAAAGGTGGCTGTATAAGAGGTTTGACGCCGGCTGAAATGCTGAAACAAATATACCTGATTCAGAAAGATATAGGAGAAAAAATATCTAATATTGTTATTATGGGTTCAGGTGAACCCCTTGACAATTACGATAATGTATTGAAATTTATAAGACTTATAAACGATAAAAGAGGCCAGAATGTTTCAATGAGGAAAATTACCATTTCAACTTGCGGTATTGTACCAAAAATATACAATCTTGCGGATGAAGGCATACCTATAACACTTGCTGTTTCTCTTCATGCACCGTCTCAGGAAAAAAGAGAACAAATTATTCCTGTTGCCAAGAAATATAAGCTTGTAGAACTTTTTAAGGCCTGTGACTATTATGTGGCAAAAACAGGCAGAAGGCTTACATTTGAATATATAATGATTAAAGGTTTCAATGATGGTCATGAAGATGCAATAATGCTTTCAGAATTGTTGAAAAACAAGCTTGCTAATGTCAATTTAATTCCGTGTAATTCCGTTAAGGAGTCAGGTATCAGGCCTTCGGAAGCCGCTGACATTGAAAGGTTTAAAAAAACGATGTCAGATAAAGGCATAAACACAACTGTTAGAAGGAAACTCGGCAGTGATATTAATGCCGCATGTGGACAGCTTAGGAACAACTTTTTAAAAAAGTGAGGTGCCTTATGAAGGTGTACTGCGAAACTAACAAAGGACTAAAGCGAGAAAATAATGAAGACAGCTTTATAGTTGAGGAATCTGTCAGGTTCAATCTCTATGCTGTTGCTGATGGAATGGGCGGTCATAGGGCCGGAGAAGTGGCAAGCTCCATTGCAATTGACACCGTAAGAGAAATTTTTAAAAAGAGCTGTGAAAAAAATGATTTTAAAGTTCCTTCTTTCATTATTGAGAGCATTGAGGCTGCAAACGGCAGAATAAGAAAAGAAGCGTGTAAAAACAAAGAATGTTCAGGAATGGGTACAACTATATCAATGATGGTTGTTGATTTGCTGTTAAATACTGCGTATATAGGGAATGTAGGCGACAGCAGGGTTTATATTTTAAGGAATGGTGAAATAACACAAATTACCGAAGATCACACATATGTAAATGAACTTTTGAAGAAAGGCAGAATTACATCAGAAGAAGCAAAACATCACCCAAAGAGGAATATAATTACCAGAGCTGTAGGCAGTGAAAAATATGTACAGGCGGATATTTTTGAAATAGAACTCTTTGACAATGATGTTATTTTATTATGTACTGATGGGTTGACGACACATTTGACAGATGAAAAAATATTTAATACTATCAAGAAATACGGAAGTTCGGAAAGTGTGCAGAAATTAATAAAACTTGCCAATGATAACGGAGGTACTGATAATATTACAATCATTATTGTTGATAATATCACTAGAGGTGAAATGTATGATAGGTAGAATATTAGGTAATAGATATGAAATAATAGAAAAAATAGGCGGAGGAGGCATGTCGATTGTATATAAAGCAAGATGCAGAGTATTGAATCGATATGTTGCCATAAAGGTGCTGAGAGAAGAATTAACTGCAGATCCTGATTTTGTTGCAAAATTTAAGCAGGAATCTTTATCCGCCGCAAGTCTTACTCATCCTAATATAGTAAATATTTACGATACGGGAATAGAAGGAGACATTTATTATATTGTAATGGAATATGTAAAGGGTGAAACCTTAAAGGAATACATAAGCAAAAAAGGAAGATTAAGCGAAAAAGAAACGCTGAAGATTTCAAGGCAGGTTGCTGAAGCTCTTAGGCATGCTCATTCAAACAATATTATTCACCGGGACATTAAACCTCATAATATAATGATAACTGAAGACGGAATTGTAAAAGTAACTGATTTCGGCATAGCCCGTGCATCTACAAGTTCAACCATCAACAATGCATCAAATGTGATAGGGTCAGTGCATTATTTTTCGCCTGAGCAGGCGAGAGGAGGGTATGTTGATGAAAAATCCGATATTTATTCTTTGGGAATTGTAATCTATGAAATGATAACAGGAGTTGTACCTTTTGATGCGGACAATCATATTTCTGTTGCTATGAAACAGATTAAGGAAAAGCCTGTTCCTCCATCGCAAAAAGTTAAAAATCTGCAGATATCCAAAGGGCTTGAAAATATAATCATGAAGTGCCTGGAGAAACATCAAAGCTTTAGATTCCAGACGGCCGGTGAGCTGATTGAAAAAATCGATTCACTAAATGAATTGAATGAGAGTGAAATGGCAGGCGGAGGAATAATTGATTCTCCCACAAGAGTAATACCAGCTATAAATCCGGGTATGAATGATGATAGTGATGATAATGTAATTGACTTAGAATTAACGGATAAAAATTCCGATAATGCTTTTAAAAGATTTTTCAGGGGAAATGATGATGATGAAGATAAAAATAATAAAAAAAGCAAATCCGGTAAAAAGCAAAAATTAAGTAAAGAAGAAAAGAAAAAGAACAGGAAAATAACAATTGCAGCAATTTTAAGTGCCTTGGCTATAGCCGTTATAGGAGGGATTATAGCTCTCAGGGCAATTTTGTATGTTCCGGAAGTTTCTGTCCCCGGTTTGTTAGGGAGAAATGAAGAAGAAGCAAAAAAAATAGTAGAGGATCTGGGATTGGAGTTCAATGTAGCCAGCAGGGATTACAGCGATGAATACGACGAAGGGGAAGTAATGGAACAGAGTGTTGAGGAAGGTACGAAACTTAAGGAAAATTACCCTGTGGATGTTGTTGTAAGTAAGGGTGAGAAAGAAATAACCGTACCTAATTTAGTAGGAAGATATGCTATTGAAGCAGGTGTAATTTTAAAAGATGCGGGCCTTTCAGAAGGAGAAACTAAGGAAGAAAATTCCGACAGTATTCCTTCCGGACAAATAATGGATCAAAGCCCTAAGGCTGATTCACATGCTGAAGAAAGTGACAAGGTGGACTATGTAGTGAGCATAGGGCCTAAAGTTACATATGTTAAAATGCCTAAGGTAACCGGCCTTGATTTGGAAACTGCCAAGCTTACTATTCAGCAAAATGGATTAACAGTAGGGGAAGTGAACCAGGAGGCCAGTGAGAATGTTCCGGAAGGCATGATTTTAAGACAAAGTGTTGCGGCAGGCCAGGACGTTGAATTGGGAACATCTATTTGGATGACAGTAAGTACAGGAAAGTCCAAAGAAAAACCGGAAGAAGAAGTTCCCGAGGAAGAACCGGAGGAGGAAAACCCTGATGAAAAACCGAAAGAAGGTTCATATCCTTTAACTATTAAATTGCCTACAGATAAAGACAAGGTTTTGGTAGTGGTTCAAAAAGTTACCAAAGATGGAAGGGAAATAGTATATTCGAAGGATGTTAACACTTCAGAAAAGAGTATTATAGTCAATCTTGAAGGAACGGGAACCCAGACCTATGAAATTTATATAGACAATGTACTTTATGGGAATTCGGTTGAAATCAAATTTTAGCAGGAGCTTTTATGATAAAAGGAATCATTATGCGGGGTGTTGGCGGTAATTATTATGTGGATACAGACGGTGGCTTGGTGGAATGCAGGGCAAGAGGCCTATTCAGGTTAAAAAATATCAAGCCGCTGGTAGGTGACAGAGTATTAATTCGGCTTACGGATGATGGAGGCAATTCAGGATACATTGAGGAAATAAAGGAAAGGTCAAATGAAATGGTCAGACCGCCTGTGGCCAATGTAGAACAACTTTTAGTATTTTTTTCTGTAAAAAGCCCTGAACCTAATTTCCTGCTGCTTGACAAGCTTATAATAGCAGCTGAAATGAATAATTTAAAGCCTGTTATATGTTTCAACAAAAGTGATTTAGCTGATGAAGAGTTAAAAAAACATTTCATGAGCATTTTTACCGAAACCGGCTACAAAGTTATTTTTACAAGCATATTTGATGAGAAGTCAATCAATGAATTTAAAAGCATTTTAAAAAACAAACTAAGCGCATTTTACGGACCTTCCGGTGTGGGAAAATCCTCTGTAATAAATGCTATACAGCCTGATTTCAAACTGAAAACAGGTGAAATAAGCGATAAATTGAAAAGAGGAAAGCATACGACAAGACATGTTGAAATTTACAGGCTGAATTTCGGCGGATACATTGTGGATACGCCCGGGTTTAGTTCCTTTTCATTAGCAGGAATAGGAAAATTTGAGTTGAAGGAATATTATCCCGAAATCAATAAATTTAACTCAGGCTGTAGATTCATGGATTGTCTTCATTACAAGGAGCCAGGATGTGTTGTCAAGGATGCCGTTAATGATGGCTTAATCAGCCGGGTCAGGTATAATAACTACATAAGGCTGTTAGAAGAAATACAAAATATGAATTCATATTGATTTAAAAGGGAGAAGTTATGAATAAATTATCACCATCTATATTGTCTGCCGATTTTTCCAGGCTTGGGGAAGAAATATTGCTTGTTGAGGAGGGCGGAGCAGATTATATACACATAGATGTGATGGACGGTCATTTTGTTCCTAATATTACAATGGGTCCCCATGTTGTAAAATCTTTAAAAAGAATTACCGGCCTTACACTTGACGTGCATTTAATGATTGAAAATCCGGATGATTATATAGAAATTTTCAGCAATGCAGGTGCAGATATTATTACCGTACATCAAGAAGCATGTACCCATCTTCACAGGACAATACAAAAAATTAAGTCTTTAGGACTTAAGGCAGGGGTTTCATTAAATCCTGCAACGCCTGTTTCATCGTTAAAGGACATTATAAGGGATGTGGATATGGTTCTGATTATGAGCGTCAACCCGGGTTTCGGCGGTCAAAGCTTAATTAAAAATGTAAAATATAAATTTGAAGAATTGAATCAAATGATTCGGAATTACAATTTGGATGTTGACGTTGAAATAGACGGTGGAGTTACTTCTGATAATCTTAGAGAGGTTTTGAGCTGGGGCGCAAATATAATTGTTGCCGGTTCGGCAATTTACAATGCTGAGGATGTTGTGGCGGAAACCAGAAAGTTTAAAAAAATTATGGGTGAATAAATGACAGCGTTAATAATAGGTAACGGCAGCGACATAGAAAAGAGCTGCATTGAAAATATTAAAATTGACTATGTAATATGTGCAGATGGCGGACTCGAAAAGGCTGAAAAACTGGGACTTTGTCCTAATGTTATACTTGGTGACTTTGATTCGGTTGAGTCCGAGATTTTGCAGAAATATAAAAAATTAAACATAGAAACTGAAACCTATCCTTCTGAAAAGGATTATACCGATATGGAATTAGCTGTGGAATATGCTGTTAAAAAAGAATTTAAACATATAATACTCGTAGGTGCATCGGGTACGAGGCTGGATCATACAATTGCTAATATTCAACTTCTTGAGAAGTATCACCATATGGGTATTAATATAGAAATAATTGACAATAATAATCATATTGGAATTATTTCAGGGAAGGCAGATATAAGAGTAAAATATGAAAAAAACTATTTTGTTTCGCTTGTGCCTGTTACAGAAACAATTGAAGGCCTTACTTTGGAGGGATTTAAATATCCACTTGACAATGTAAAAGTAAAAAGAGGGTCGTCGTTGCTCATAAGTAATGAAATTATAAAGGATGCGAAAGGTGAAGGCAGGATAATACTAAAAAAGGGAACTGCACTAGTCTTTATTTCAAAAGATTAAACATTAGGAGGATTCATGAAAGTAACGGATTTTAGAGATTTGTTTAAATCTCCGGAAGATTACGACAACAAAGAAGTAATTGCTGAAGGCTGGATAAGAACAATCAGGGATTCTAAGAATTTTGGTTTCATAGAGTTAAATGACGGAACCTTTATGAAAAACGTCCAGATAGTTTTTGAAAGGAACTTGAGCAATTTTGAAGAAGTAAAAAAATTTTCAATAGGAAGTGCCATAATTGTCAAAGGGAAATTGACTCTAACACCAAAAGCAAAGCAGCCTTTTGAAATAAAGGCAGAGGAAGTAAAAATGGAAGCTGAATCAGATCCGGATTACCCGCTTCAGAAAAAAAGACATTCCTTTGAATATTTAAGGACGATTGCACATTTAAGACCAAGGACAAATACATTTTCCGCAGTGTTCAGAGTAAGGTCCCTGGCAGCTTTTGCAATACATGAATTTTTTAATGAAAGGGGATTTGTTTATGCTCATTCGCCTATTATAACTGCAAGCGACGCTGAAGGTGCAGGAGAAATGTTCAGGGTAACTGCTCTTAATTTAGACAACATAGAAAAGGTAGACGGAAAAACTGATTATTCAAAAGATTTTTTCGGAAAATCTACAAATCTTACAGTCAGCGGTCAGCTGGAGGCTGAAGCTTTTGCACTTGCTTTTAAAAAAACTTATACCTTCGGCCCGACTTTCAGAGCTGAAGATTCAAATACCTCAAGGCATGCTGCTGAATTTTGGATGATTGAACCTGAAATAGCATTTGCCGGCTTGGATGACGATATGCGGTTGGCGGAAGAAATGATCAAGTATGTTGTAAATTACATCATGGAAAATGCAAGTGAGGAGCTGGAATTTTTCAATTCTTTTGTTGAAAAAGGCTTGTTTGATAAATTAAAAAATGTAACGGATTCGGAATTCGGAAGGATTGATTACACTGACGCTATTGAAATATTGAAGAAAAATAACGATAATTTTGATTATCCTGTTCAATGGGGCACAGATATTCAGACAGAACATGAAAGGTACCTTTCCGAAAAAATATTTGGCAAACCTGTATTTGTAATTAACTATCCAAAAGATATAAAGGCATTTTATATGCGTATGAATGACGACAATAGAACAGTTGCAGCTATGGACCTGCTCGTGCCGGGAATAGGTGAGCTGATAGGCGGAAGCCAGAGAGAGGAAAGAATCCATATGCTTGAAAAACGAATGGATGAGATGGGAGTAGGCAGAGAAAGCATGTGGTGGTACCTGGAACTTAGAAAATACGGAGGCGTCAAACATGCCGGTTATGGATTGGGATTTGAAAGATTGATCATGTACCTGACGGGTATTGGCAATATAAGAGACGTAATCCCCTTCCCAAGGACACCAAAGAATGCGGAATTTTAAGGACAGTTGAAGTATGGCTTTTTGCAATTTATAAAAGACGAAGATACAAGGAATTAATTTCTTTGTATCTTTTTTGATATTGTTGAATAGAATGTATCAGGGCATATTTGTGTCCTAATCAAATTATTAATATTTTTCATTCAGCTGATAATCAATATTTATCATTTGAGGGGGTTATTATGAATTATTTTAAGCGCAAAAAGAAAGGTTCCTGTCCCGGAAGCCCTAAAATAAAATTTACAGAAATAATTGGTATTATGATAGCTGTTATAGGAGCTATTATTATTGTTCAGATTTTACCTATTAAGATATGGCTGTTCGTACTGGGGGCGCTTCTTATAGTTTTGGGCAGTACTCTTTTCAGGCTTTTTTGATATTTGATTTGGATTAAATGTACATATTATTCTTATTCGAAGTTATTTTAGGAAAAAAAATAATGGCTTAAAAGCCACTATTTATTATTGTCCCTCTTATTGTTTTTTTAGATAAATTAAAATTTGAATTTGAGGCGCTTAAATTGGATTATATAGCTCGCTGTATTTTGCCTGATCTTAAACATCTTGTACAAACAAATTTTTTTACAGGAGCTCCGTTTTCCATAATTTTGATTCTCTTTACATTTGGTTTCCACGTTCTTCTTATTTTCTTGTCAGAATGTGTTATAATGTTGCCTGAAATAGTTCCTTTTCCGCATATTTCACAAACCTTTGCCATACTATACCTCCCATTTATTTAAAACCTTAAAATCCATTCGTGTTCATTCATAGGTTTATGTTTTTTTTAATAATTTTAACTTTATAATTCTACCATTAAAATATAAATATTGCAATATCAAATTTTTATTTTGCGATAATAATTTCTTTTAAAAATATATTTACATGGAACTGAAACAATGGCTAGACAAAAGCGCCTCCACCTAAACCAGATCCCGAGCCTAGTTCGTTTGGGGAGTATGTAGAGTAAAATTATGATTATATGTATATGGGAGATTTATCTTAGAATTGAAATTGCAATAGATGTTAATATATTTATTGCAATTTTTTATTTTAATTAGTATAATAAAAAATATCTGTTACACCAAAGGCAGTTGGTAATTTTGTTGTAAATTTTTGATATAAAGGTTATAATAATCTTGATAATCAAATATTGAAATCAAATACAGGAGGTAATATATGTCAGTTAATATGTTAAATGAAAATGGAAATATAACTATAGATGACCAGGTATTTGCTACATTAGCTGGATTAGCTGCCATGGAATGCTACGGTGTCGTAGGCATGGCATCAAGGACAGCAACTGAAGGAATATTTGAGCTTTTGAAGAGAGAGCAGCTTACTAAAGGCATAAAAGTAACTACAATAGATGATAAAATAAGTATAGACTTATATATAGTATTGCAATATGGGGTAAAAATATCTGTTGTGGCAAATAATATTATTTCCAGAATAAAATACAGCGTAGAAACTTTTTCAGGAGTTTCTGTAGGAGATGTAAATATTTTTGTACAGGGTGTCAGAGTACAAAAATAATAGGAGGCAAAAATGATAGTTAAATATATTGATAATGTTGCATTTAAGAAAATGCTTTTAGGGGCTGCCGCAAACTTGGAAAATAACAAGGAATTGGTTGATTCCCTAAATGTGTTCCCTGTTCCTGACGGAGATACGGGCACAAACATGAACCTTACCGTGAAATCTGCAGTTAAAGAAGTAAATAGTCTTGAAAAAAGCACAATTACACATATAGCTAACGCTGCTGCTAACGGTTCTCTAATGGGGGCAAGAGGGAACTCAGGTGTAATATTATCACAACTGTTCAGAGGTATGGCCAATGGACTTAAAGGGTCAAGCAAAATTGATTGTAAATTAATTGCAGAATCGTTAGGCTGTGCTTCTGAAACGGCATATAAGGCGGTTATGAAGCCCGTAGAGGGTACAATCCTGACGGTAGCCAGGGAAACTGCCGAAAAGGCAGTGGAAACGTATGATAAATATGATGATGTGTGTTTGTTTTTAGAAAAACTGGCTGAAGAGGCGAGAGAGGCATTGAATCGTACACCTGAAATGTTGGATGCTCTTAAGCAGGCAGATGTGGTGGACGCCGGCGGCAAAGGATTCTTGTTCCTTTTAGAAGGAGGCCTTGCGGCATTAAAAGGTGTTGAAATCAAACAGGAAAAAAGAGAACACAAAATTCTTAAAACTGAAGACGAAGTTATGGAATTTTCCAGCGAGAATGAAATTATATATACTTATTGTACAGAATTTTTTATTAAAAATCCTACAAAAACAGCAGAAGAATTTTTAAGTAAAATTTTTGACAAGGGAGATTCCATCGTATGTGTTGGTGACGATAAATTAATAAAAACTCACATACACACAAACAATCCAGGACTTATCTTAGAAATTGCCGTTAAATATGGAGAACTTTCCAAGATTAAGATTGATAACATGAAGGAACAGTTCAAAGAAAGATTAAAAACTTCTGAAAAGAACCGAGAGAAAAAGAAATACGGTTTTGTTGCTATAGGAACAGGGAGCGGTATACAGAAGGTTTTCAACGATTTAAATGTTGATGTGTTTCTGTCTGGAGGGCAGACTATGAATCCAAGTACCGAAGATATACTGGATGCGGTAAATAATATAAATTCGGACAATATAATTATTCTTCCTAACAACGGCAACATAATATTGGCTGCGTCACAGGCAAAAGAAATATCAGATAAAAATATATATGTAATTCCAAGCAAGAGTATACCACAGGGCATTACCGCCATGCTTGCGTTTAAAGAAGAAAACGACCTGGGCGACAATGTAAAGGCCATGACAGACGCTGTGAAAGATGTTAAAACAGGCCAGGTTACTTATGCTGTAAGGGATACTGTATTCAACGATATGGAAATAAAAAAAGATGAAATAATAGCTTTAAGCGAAGGCGACATTGTGTCTCACGGCCAAAATCCTGAAGAACAGGTTCTGGAACTGGTAAAGAAGATGGTTACGGAAGATAGTTTCCTTATTACATTGTTCTACGGAGATAAAGTTGATAAGCAAGAGGCTGAAGAACTGGAAGAAAAAGTAGAAGAAATTGCCGAAGGATGCGATGTTGAAATTATCTATGGCGGACAGCCGCTTTACTATTATATAGTTTCAGTAGAATAAACAGATAAATATAAATAATTAAAACATAAAATTTTTTGGGAGAAATATTTGTATATATTGTAAGATGCATAAAGTAAGATGTAAAAATTTCGGAGAATTTAATGCTTGATATTGATATTCGTTTTTTAAAAGGCGTAGGCCCTGGCAGAGCGGCTAAGCTAAATAAATTAAATATATTTACCGTTGAAGACCTGTTAAATTATTTTCCTCTCAAATACGAAGACAGAAGGACTGTAAAAAAAATAAATCAGCTTAGTGTTAATTTAAAGTGCCTGCTGAAAATAAAAATTTGCGAAGGGCCTGTTAAAATAAGGCTTAAGAAAAATATGTATATAGTTAGAGCAACGGGAAATGATGAAACCGGATTTATAATTCTAACATTTTTCAACCAGGGTTTCTTGATGGACAAACTTCTTAAAGGTGAAATGTATTACGTGTATGGTACGGTAAGGTCATCTAAAGGTAAATTTGAAATGACAAATCCTGAAATTGAGTTTTGCAAAAATGATTGGAAGGCTAATAAAATAACACCGATTTACGGTCTTACACGAAGCCTTTCAAATAATGAGCTTACCAAACTAACTAAAACTGCATTGGAAACATATTACGAAAAAATAGAAAATGTGATTCCTGATGAAATAAGCAGAGAATACAGATTGATTTCCAAAAGAAGAGCAATCAAGAACCTACATTTTCCGGAAAATGGTAGAAATTATTCTTTAGGAAAAAAGACTATTATATATGAGAAGCTGCTTGTAATGCTGCTTGGACTTAGTGCAATCAAAAATAGCTTGAGAAATAATCTGACAGGCAATGAAATGAAAAATACCGCCTTAGCCGATAGTCTTATAAAGTCGCTGCCCTATAGTCTTACAGGTGCACAGCTCAGAGTTATAGGCGAAATTAAAAATGATATGAGCAGTGCAAAGCCAATGAACAGACTGGTACAGGGAGATGTTGGTTCAGGAAAGACTGTGGTGGCAATTTATGCCCTTCTTTTAGCCGCCGATTCAGGCTATCAGGCGGCAATGATGGCGCCTACCGAAATATTGGCCATACAGCACTATGATACTATAAGGTCATATTTGGCATTGGCCGGTATTAAAGTTAATACGTCATTTCTTTCAGGATCATCAAAGGCAAAAGAGAAAAAAGAAATATTGCAGAAGCTAAAAACCGGCGAAACAAATATAATTGTAGGTACACACGCCCTTATTGAAGAGAACGTGGAATTTAAAAATATAGGCATTGTAATAACTGATGAACAGCATCGATTTGGCGTAAGGCAGCGTGGGAAGCTTTCCGGAAAGGGAAAGAATCCTGATATACTGATAATGACGGCAACACCCATACCGAGAACAATGGCGCTGATGTTTTACAAAGATTTGGATGTTTCAATAATTGACGAAATGCCGCCCGGGAGGCAAAAGGTGATTACGTGCGTTCTCCGTGGCTGTGATAAAGAAAAGGCATATGAATTTATCAAAAATCAGGTAAACAAAGAGAGACAGGCATATATAGTTGCACCGCTTATTGAAGAATCGGAGAACTTAGAACTTGACTCAGCTGCCGAAATATTTGAAGAGCTTAGGAGTACATATTTTTTAGATTACAAGTTAGGGCTTTTGCATGGTAAGATGAGCAACGAGGAGAAAGAAGACGTAATGAATAAATTTTACAAAGGTAAAATAAATGTTCTTGTTTCTACTACAGTAGTAGAAGTCGGTGTAAACGTGCCCAATTCAACAGTTATGCTTGTACTTAATGCTGAAAGATTCGGCCTGGCTCAGCTTCACCAGTTAAGGGGCAGAGTAGGCAGAGGAAAGCACCAGTCATACTGTATTCTTGTAAACGAAAGCAAAACAAAGAAATCCGCCGAAAGAATGAATATATTGAAAAGTACGGAAAATGGGTTTATAATTTCCGAAGAGGATTTAAAAATGAGAGGTCCGGGAGATTTTTTCGGCACAAGGCAGCATGGAATTTCTGCATACGATATTCAAAATTTTTCAGTAAAAATTGAAACAATTCGAAGCGTGCAATCTTTATCTGAAAAGATATTGAAAAAAAATCCCAGCCTTGAAGGTAATAATTATAGTAATTTAAAAAATGCTGTAATGAATTTATTTAAAGATGAAACAATAGTATTTAATTGATGAGGTGCTAATGAGAATCATATCCGGAACTAACAAGGGAATGAAGCTGTATGCTCCTGAAGGCACAGGTGTAAGGCCTACTGGTGATAAAATAAAAGAAGCAATATTTAATATATTGGGTTATATTGATGAAAAGTCGGTTGTGCTGGACTTATTTGCAGGCTCAGGCGGAATTGGTATAGAATTTCTGGCAAGAGGTGCGAAATTTTGCTATTTTGTAGATTCATCTTCCAAAAGCTTAAGCTATGTCAAAAAAAATCTTGAACTGTGCAAATTTGAAAAAAGGTCTAAAATAATAATCAGTGACTACGAAAAAGCAATTATAAATCTTTCTAAAAGAAATATAAAATTTAATTATATATTTGCAGATCCTCCTTATGCATTTAACTGTGGTTTTAACATTATAAAAAAAGCGCTTGAAAATAACTTGCTTGAATCAGGAGGAACGTTTATAATTGAAACTGATAAATTTGAAAAATTAATTGATAATATGAATACAAAAGTAATAAAATACAAAGAAAAAATTTACGGAAGAACAAAGATAAGCATTATAAAATATACGGAGGATTAATGAAAGTTCTATATACAGGAAGCTTTGACCCTATTACGGTAGGACATATGGATATTATTAATAGGATAGCAAAAAAGTTTGATGAAATTATTGTAACAGTATTTAATAATTGTGAAAAGGATTACTGGTTTACTATTGAAGAAAGGTGCAAAATGGTGAGAGAGGCAACATCTCACCTGAATAATGTAAAAGTTGATTTTACGGGAGGATTAGTAGCTGACTATTGTAAAAAAAACAATATTAATATAATAGTCAGAGGTCTTAGAGCGGTGTCGGATTACGAATATGAGCTGGCAATATCAAGCATTAACAAACATTTAGACAATGACTTGGAAACAATATTCTTAGTAGCATCGTCAGAATATTCCTTTTTAAGCTCCAGTATGATAAAGGATGTTGCGGAACATGGAGGGAATTTTGAAGATTTAGTTCCCAAAAATGTAAGCCAGGAAATATACAAAAAACTTGGGAGGAAATAAAATGGATATATTAAATTCATTGGAAAAAATTGAAGATATTATCGAGGATGCATCAAAAGTTCCTTTGTCAAATAAAATTATGATCGACAAGGAAGAGATTTTGGAGGTAATAAACGAAATAAGGCTTAAGCTGCCTGATGAAATCAACAGGGCGTCTTGGGTGGCAAAGGAGCGCCAGAGAATTTTAGATGAGGCTCAATCAGAAGCTGATGAGATTATTGTAAAAGTCAAGGAACAGCAAAAATATTTAATAGAAGAAAATGAAATAACCAGGCAAGCACAAGAATATGCTGAACAGCTTATCCGGGATGCTGAAGGCAAAGCAAACGAAATGAAAATCGAAGCATACAATTACAGTGATGAAATATTGTCCAAGCTACAGGAAAAAATAAGAGAAATCAACGGAGTAATTGAACAAAATAGAGAAGTGCTTAAAGACATGGAATAAATTAAATGGACTAAAAAAATACTGGGCAATTTTGCCCATGTGTGCAAAATTGCCTTTCTCCTAAAACAACTTTTCTCTGTAACTGTCCATTATTTCAGAGAAAAGATCACCAGTTGTAGGCGGCGTGAATGTTATTGTATTAGCTCCTGCCTGTATGGTTTTTAATATATTTTCCGAATTAGGCCCTCCAGTTGCTATTATTGGAAAGTAAGGGTGCTTTTGTCGTATTGTTCTGACGATTTTTTCCGTATTGGCACCACCGGAAACATTAAATATGGATGCTCCGGCCTCTATTCTTGATTCAAAATCCTCCTTTTCAGATATTATTGTAATTACTATGGGGATATCAAGTCTTTTTTTTATGTCGGAAATAAGTGAATTAGGTGTAGGAGCATTCATAACAACTCCGTAAGCTCCGGTTAGTTCGGCATTTATTGCAATATCAATAGATCTTTGACCTGTGGTAATTCCTCCCCCAACACCTACAAATACAGGTGAAGACGAAGCTTCTATTATTGCCTGATTTATAGCAATTTGTGGTGTATATGGATACACGGCTATTACCCCGTCTGCATTGTGATTTTTGATTATCGCAAGGTCTGTAGAAAATATCAATGATTTAATTCTTTTGCCAAATATGCTGATCCCACTGGCTTCGTATATTTCCTTCGGCATTTGTACAGGCTTTTTTTTGAGCACAGATTCAATAGTAGGTATAAATTTTTTATCTTTTTTTTCAGTACAATTTTTCACAGCATTGCTGTAGTTGTCCTGCATAATTTCTTTTTTTGATTTATCCATAAAGCCTCCCGAATTTTTATGTTTATTCTTATCTATCTTATTATATAATTCATTTGATTAAATTACAATCTAATAAATAAATCATCTATAAAAAAATATTGAAAGTTGTATTTAGAATGTAAGGTCATGAATCGCATATATCTGCATAATTTTACGAATTTTAACATTAATTATATGAGAAAACTAATATAATTATGTACAAAATATAATAGGAATTGTATAATATATGCATGGATAGTGTGAAGTAAATAATTATATTGATGGGGAAAAACATATGCAATTGTGTATAATCAATAAAGGGAGTTTGAAACACATGGGTACTGTAACGCTGGAAACATGCAGGTTTGTGCTGAGGCGTTTTCAGCCGGGAGATGCCCATGACGTTTACGCTAATTGGTCCGGAGATGAAGATTCCGCAAGGTACAATGCCTGGAGCGTTCATAAAAATGAAGGAGTTACAGCAAACTATATTGCTGAATGGATTGAATGCTATAAAAGATTAAATTACTATCATTGGGCTATAACTGACAAGGTATATGGTGAGGTAATTGGGTCTATTTCAGTTTCAAATGTAAAAAACAGAAAGAAATGCTGCGAAATTGGTTATACAGTTGCAAAAAAAAGATGGAACGAAGGCATTGCTACGGAAGTTTTAAAGTGCGTGTTAGAATTTTTAACATTTGATGTAGGTTTTAAAACTGTCAGGGCAATGCACGATGTAAGAAATAAGGCATCTGGAAGAGTCATGGAAAAAGCCGGGATGTTTTATGTTAAAAAACAAATTAATTTTTTTTGGGGCAGTCGTAATTTTATTATGAACTGTCGGGTTTACGAGTATAAAAAATAACGAAATTCAAAAATGAATACCATTTCCCTGGGAATTTCAAATAAATTATTGATTTTAAATACTATTATGATATAATATAGTGGTTAAACTGTGAGATTCATTAATTTGAAACAATATCTGCTGCTTTACATACAATGAATATATGGAGGAATAAATGAGTTCAAAAATACTAAAAAAGGAAAAAAATTTAGTTTCAATTGAGTTTACAGTCTCACCTGAAGAATTTGAAAAAGCTGTGAATAAAGCATACTTAAAGGTTAAAAATAATATAAATGTTGAAGGATTCAGAAAAGGTAAAGCTCCTAGGAATATAATTGAAAGAAAGTACGGCAAGAACATTTTTTATGATGACGCTTTAGATTTAGCGGTGCAGAAAGAATATCCGAAAGCTGTAAACGAGCTTGCTCTTGATGTAATAGCAAATCCAAAGATTGACGTTGTTAAGTTTGAAGAAGGACAGGATATAGTATTGTCTGCAGATGTAGAAGTTATTCCTGAAGTCGTTTTACCTGAATATAAGGGCATTGAAGTAGAAAAAACAGAAATAAAGGTAACAGACGAAGATGTTGAAAAAGAAATAAAAGCTATTCAGGAAAAAAATGCAAGAATAGTGGAAGTTGAAGATAGAGCTGTTGAAAAAGGCGATTTCCTTACAATTGATTATGCAGGGTTTGTTGACGATGAGCAATTTGAAGGAGGTACTGCCGAAAATCAACCTCTCGAAATCGGTTCGAACAAATTTATTCCGGGATTTGAAGAGCAGCTCATAGGTAAAAATAAGGATGAGGAAGTTAAAGTAAACGTAACATTTCCTGAGGATTATCACGCAGAGAATTTAAGGGGAAAAGATGCTGCCTTCAATGTAACTATTCATGAAATCAAAACAAAGGAACTTCCTGAAATAGATGATGAATTTGCTAAGGACGTAAGCGAATTTGATACGCTGGAAGAATTGAAAGCTGACACAAGAAAAAATTTGGAGCAAAGGGCGGCTGATTCTTCAAAAGTGGCAAATGACAATAATGTAATAACTAAAATAGTTAATGAAGCAAAGGTGGAGGTACCTGAGGTTTTAATTCAGAGAGAAATAGACTACCTTGGAAGAAATTACGAGCAACAGTTCCGACAACAGGGATTATCCGGCAAAGAATATGATGAAATGATCAGTAAATTCGTTGAGCAGTACAAGGAAGGTGCAAGAAACCAGGCTGAGTTCAATGTCAAAGCCGATCTGGTATTGGAAGAAATAATAAAAAAAGAAAATGTGGAAGTTTCAGAAGAAGAGCTGACAGAGGAAATTGAACAAATAGCTGAATCTTATAGAATCGAAGCTGACAGGCTGGAAGCCTTTAAAGCAAATCTTTTGAAGTCAAGCAAAAGCTATATTGAAGAATCAATCCGTAAGAGGAAAGTTATAGATATGCTTGTGAAAGATGTGGTTTTTGTTGAGCCTGTTGAGCCTAAGGAAAAGAAAGAAGATAAAAAAGAAGATAAAAAAGAAGATAAAAAAGAAGATAAGGTTAAAAAAACGGAAAACCAAAACTGAAAAATCAAAAGGCAATTTAAGATAATATTTAGACGATTAGTATAAATTAAGTAAATATTAAAAAAATTATTTAAAGTTAAATTTAGTGGGTACAATTATAATAGTACAATAATGAATAGGAGGAACGATATGGCTCTGATACCATATGTAATTGAACAAACTGGCAGAGGTGAAAGGTCTTACGATATATATTCGAGACTTTTAAAAGACAGGATAGTTATTTTAAGTGATGAAGTTAATGATGCGACAGCAAGCGTAATAGTTGCTCAGCTTTTATTTTTAGAGTCGGAGGATCCCGACAAGGATATACAATTATATATAAACTCGCCGGGAGGATCGATAACATCGGGCATGGCAGTTTATGATACAATGCAGTACATTAAACCTGACGTTTCAACAATATGTGTAGGTATGGCAGCAAGCATGGGAGCATTCCTGCTGTTGTCCGGTGCAAAAGGTAAAAGATTTGCACTTCCGAATTCAGAAATCATGATTCATCAGCCTCTTGGAGGAATGAAAGGTCAAGCATCAGACATTAAAATTCATGCTGACAGAATTATTAAAATAAGAGAAACACTAAATAAAATCATTAGTGAAAAAACAGGTCAGCCTTATGACAAAGTTGAGCATGATACGGATAGGGATAATTTCATGACAACGGATGAAGCCAAGGCATATGGTATAATAGATGATATTATATCAAAAAGAAAATAATAAAATAAATAAGGGAGTAATTCAATGAGCAAAGTCAATGATAAACAAATAAGATGCTCGTTTTGCGGTAAATCTCAAGAACAGGTAAGAAGGCTTATAGCCGGCCCTGATGTTTATATTTGTGATGAATGCATAGAATTATGCCACAATATTGTAGATGATGATATAGATTTATTTGAGGAATATGATTTTACCGAACTGCCGAAGCCGAAGGAAATAAAAGCTAAATTAGATGAATATGTAATCCAGCAGGATAAAGCAAAAAAAGCATTGGCAGTAGCTGTTTATAATCATTATAAAAGAATAAATTATAAATCAAAAGATGAAGGCGTAGATATTCAAAAGAGTAACATACTTTTATTAGGCCCTACAGGAAGTGGTAAAACATACTTAGCTCAAACATTGGCTAAGTTGTTAAATGTGCCATTTGCTATTGCAGATGCAACATCTTTAACAGAAGCAGGCTATGTAGGAGAGGATGTTGAGAACATATTGCTGAAACTTCTGCAGGCTGCGGATTTTGATGTAGATAGAGCTGAAAAAGGTATCATATATGTGGACGAAATCGATAAGATATCAAGGCGTTCCGAAAACCCTTCAATAACGAGAGATGTAAGCGGTGAAGGAGTTCAGCAGGCACTCCTTAAAATATTGGAAGGTACTGTTGCAAATGTTCCTCCGCAGGGAGGAAGGAAACATCCCCATCAGGAATTCATACAAATAGACACGACTAATATACTGTTTATATTAGGCGGTGCATTTGACGGAATAGAAAAAATAATACAAAAAAGGATAGGGAAGAAAAGCATAGGTTTTGGAGCTGATATTTCAGGGAATGCTTCAATGGACGTCGACAAGCTTTTAAGCCAGATTCAGTCACAGGATCTTTTAAAATTTGGATTAATTCCGGAATTTGTAGGTAGAATACCGGTGGTTGTTGCCCTTGAAAAATTGGATAAGAAGGCTCTAATGTCAATTCTCACAGAACCTAAAAATGCCTTGGTTAAACAATACAAGGAATTGTTCAAGATGGACGATGTGGAATTGGAAATTGAGAATGAAGCTTTGGAAAAAATAGCAGACAAAGCACTTGAAGTCAATACAGGTGCCAGAGGCCTTAGGGGAATCTTGGAAAGCACAATGACTGACGTTATGTATGAAATACCATCGAGAAATGATATCAAGAAGTGTGTAATTACTAAGGATACTGTTATTAATAGAAGTGAACCAAAAATAGTATTATCTAAAAAGCCTTTGTCTGAAAAAAAGGAAAATGCATCGTAAACTGCCTGCCTTAAGGCAGGCAGTTTACGATAAGGAGATTATATGATTGAAAATTACAGTATAGAAAACAGGACCCTTCCCTTAATTCCCATCAGGGGAATAGGGGTATTTCCGGATGCGGTCACTTATTTTGACATAGGAAGAGAAAAATCAATTAATGCATTGGAAGAAGCAATGCTTGAAGATTCGGATATTTTCCTTACGATTCAGAAGGAAGCTGATGTAGATTCTCCAAAGGAAGATGACTTTTATGAAGTTGGCGTTGTATGTAAAATAAAACAAATGATTAAAATACCCGGAGATAACATAAGAGTTTTGGTAGAAGGTATAAACCGTGGGAAAATAATGTCTATGATCCAGAAATCTCCGTACTTTGAGGCTGCTTTGGACGAATATATTTATGATTTCAAATTGCCTTTAAGTGATAAAATTGAAGCTATAATGCGTTTGACATTAGAAAATTTTGAAAAATATTCCTCAGTATATACGAAAATAGCGCCTGATGTTTTAACCTCCTTAAAGGAAATAAAAAATCCTGATAAATTGTCTGATATGGTAGCTTCATATATATATTTGAAGCCTGAACAGAAGCAGTCGCTGCTGGAAATATTTAATCCCTACGAAAGGCTTAAATTGATCAACACTTATTTGTCCAAAGAAATCAATGTTTTGGAGATAGAAAACGAAATAAGTGAACTCATAAAAAAACAAGTGGGAGAGTTTCAAAAAGAATACTATTTGAAAGAGCAGATGAAAGCAATTCAAAAAGAGTTAGGTGAAGATGAAAGTACGGAATTTGAAGTAGAAGAATACATGAAAAAAATTTCTGCATCAAAAATGCCTAAGGAAGTGAAGGAAAAGGCTGAGAAGGAAATAAACAGGCTTTTGAAAATATCCTCTGCATCTCCGGATGCAGGAGTCATTAGAACATATGTTGACTGGCTCCTTGATTTGCCTTGGAACAAAAAGACTAAAGACAACACAGATTTAAAAAAGGCAAGAGCCATTTTGGCTGAAGACCATTATGGGCTTGAAGATGTAAAGGAAAGAATATTAGAATATCTTGCGGTTAAAAGTATCAAGAAGGACATGAAGGGTCCTATACTATGCTTTGTCGGTCCTCCCGGTGTTGGGAAAACTTCTATTGCCAAATCAATTGCAAGAGCTATGAATAGAAAATATGTTCGGATATCACTAGGTGGACTAAAGGATGAAGCAGAAATAAGAGGCCACAGAAGGACATATATTGGAGCTGTGCCCGGAAGGATAATTTCGTCTATATCAAGGGTAAAAGTTAACAATCCGGTATTTCTTCTTGATGAAATTGACAAGATTGCAAGTGATTATAGGGGTGACCCTGCTTCTGCACTACTGGAAGCATTAGATCCTGAGCAGAATAAAAACTTTATAGATAACTATATTGAAGCACCTTTCAACTTGGAAAACGTCATGTTTATAACTACAGCAAATACAGAGTCAACCATTCCGGAACCACTTTTGGATAGAATGGAAGTTATTGAAATATCAGGGTATACTGATATTGAAAAATTGAATATTGCAGAGAAATACTTACTTAAAAAGCAAATAGGGGAACATGGCCTAAGGAAAAATCAAATCAAAATTTCTCGAAATGCAATAATTGAAATAATTGAAAGATACACAAGAGAATCCGGAGTAAGAGACCTTGAGAGGAATATAGGGTCGCTTGTGAGAAAAACTGCTGTCCAAATAGTTGAAAATAAAAAAACTTCTGTAACCATAAACAGAGGCAATTTAAAAAAATATTTGGGTATACCTAAGTATGACTATGACGTTGCTTATGAAGAAGACCAGATTGGCGTTGTAACAGGCCTTGCTTGGACAAAGGTTGGAGGAGAAACTCTATTTATTGAAGTTAATATAATGAAGGGAGACGGCAAACTTCAGCTTACGGGACAGTTGGGCGATGTAATGAAGGAATCTGCCATGGCTGCGTTGAGCTATATTAAAGCTAATGCTGAAAAATTTAATATAGATTATACTGTGTTTAAAGAGAATGACATTCACATTCATGTTCCGGAAGGTGCAATTCCAAAGGATGGGCCTTCAGCAGGAATTACAATGGCTACGGCTATTATTTCCGCTCTTACAGGCAGACCTGTTAGAAAAGATGTGGCTATGACCGGAGAAATAACAATAACAGGCAGAATCCTGCCAATAGGCGGTCTGAAAGAAAAACTTCTGGCTGCAAAAAGAGCTGGTATTAAAATGGTTATTTTGAGCAAAAAAAACAAACCGGATGTCTCCAAAATAGAGCACAAAATCATCCGACCGATTGAAATTGTGTATGCGAACAGAATAGAAGATGTGCTAAAATATGCATTGAGAACGAAAGAATAGTATTTGATAGAATTTATTCTTATGCTATGATTCATTAAGGATTTTGTCATTATTTTATTTTAGCAATGAGATCCAAGAGAGGTTTTTATGATTATTAGAAAGTCAGAATTGCTTGCCGTATCAGTTAAAAAGGAGCAGTATCCTGCAACGGTGGTTCCGGAAATTGCATTTGCAGGCAAATCAAATGTAGGAAAGTCGTCATTGATCAATGCGCTTTTAAACAGAAAGGGCCTTGCAAGAACCAGTTCCCAGCCGGGTAAAACTCAGACTGTTAATTTTTATAATGTGAATAATGTGGTTAATTTTGTGGACTTGCCAGGATATGGATATGCAAAAGCATCGAAGGATTCCCAGGAACATTGGGCAAAAATGATTGATACATATCTTCATGGCAGAAAGCAGCTTAAAGAAGTTGTTTTGCTTGTGGATATAAGGCATGAGCCGAATACAAACGATAAGCATATGTATGAATGGATTAAATGCTGCGGATTCACCGGTTACGTTGTGGCGGCAAAGGCGGATAAATTGTCAAAGTTTCAACAAACTCAAAGCCTTGCGATTATAAAAAAAACCTTGAATATTAAGAACGGCAATTTGATTATTCCATTTTCATCTGTCTCAAAATTAGGTGTGGAAAAACTATGGAGTTTATTTGAAGAATTATTGGACGTAAGAAAAAAATAATTTCATTAAATAAAAATTTTCCACATAATAATTAATATATAACAAATAGGGTATATTAATTAAATTGGAGGATTTATATGGATTATAGGATCGAAAAAAAGGCATATATCGATATAGATGGCATTAAAGATATTATTGAAGAAATCCTGTGCCATATTAGGGGAATAATAAATGAAAATGTATTTTTCAACACTAAATTAATTTTATATGAATTAACAATAAATGGCATATTGCACGGAAATCACGAGAATGTAAATAAAGGAATATGCATTAATCTTACTATCAATAAATCATGCATTATTATAGAAGTAATAGATGAAGGCTCAGGAATAACGTACAAGCATAAATCTTTTGGAGACTATGATCTTTGTGAATCAGGCAGAGGCCTTATGTTAGTTGAGGGATTGTCCGATAAGTTTGAAATTGAAGGAAATAGAATAAAGTGTGTGCAATATTTATAATAACCATTTAAAATTAAAATATTTTTTGTGAAGCAAGTGATAATCGGCTTCACTTATGATAAAATAAACACTGCGGTGTTTATTTTCTTATATGGAGAGAGTACAAGTATCTGCTTATGGAGATGTTATGGACAATATAAAACTTTCAGTTCGGGATTTGGTGGAATTTGTATACAAAGGCGGGGATATAAGTTCAAAGGCAATGAGTTCGAACAGGGCTTTAGAAGGAATTAAAGCCCATAAATTTCTGCAGTCCCAAATGAATGAAAATTACCATAGGGAATTTTATTTGAAGAGAGAATTTGAGCTGAATGATATATTATTTACAATTGAAGGAAGAGCCGACGGCATAATAAAGGAAAAAGATGAAGTTACAATAGATGAAATTAAATCTACATATACAAACTTGGATTTAATTGATGAAAATTACAATAAAGCTCACATGGCTCAGGCGAAATGTTATGCATATATTTACGGGATTGATAACTGCTTGAAAGAAATGAATATTCAGTTGAGATACTTTAATATTGATACAAGTAAAATAAAGGTTATATCTCATAAATACAACATGGATGAACTTAAAATATTTTTTTATGATCTTTTAAATATGTACATGGATTGGGCTGAAACAATCATCAATCTTAGGAAGGAAAGAAAAAAGACAATTGACAATTTGAAGTTTCCTTTCAGTGAATACAGGAAAGGCCAGAGAAATTTTTCCGTAGCTGTATTCCGAACAATTAAGGAAGAAAAGAGGCTTTTTGCTCAGGCACCCACAGGCGTTGGAAAGACAATATCCGTTCTCTTCCCTGCAATAAAATCGTTAAATTGTAAAAGCAATTCCAAAATATATTATCTTACAGCTAAATCATCGACTAAAGACATTGCGTTCAGTACGATAAAGCTTATGGCGGATAGAGGGCTTAAACTAAGGACTGCAGTTATTACGTCAAAGGAAAAAATATGCTTTATGGATGAGACAAACTGTGAGCCGGAATACTGTCCTTATGCAAAAGGATATTATGATAAGGTTAATGAGCCTCTTAAGAATACAATAAAAAATGACTGCATGTTTAACAGGGACTACATAGAAAATATGGGTATAAAATATGAAGCCTGCCCATTTGAATTGAGTTTGGATTTAGCTTACATGTCAGATGTGATAATATGCGATTATAACTATTATTTTGACCCGAGGGTAGCTCTTCAAAGAGATGATGTGTTTAAAAACAGCAACGACATTCTTTTGGTTGACGAAGCACACAATCTGGAGGATAGGGCAAGAAGCATGTATTCTCCGGAGATTATTCAAGAAGAATTTTATACTCTTTATAAAATTATGAGGCAGGTTAATAAAAAAATAAGCAGCAGATTATATGATATCAATAAAAACTTTGTTGAAATAAGAAAAAGTTCCTGTGAACCTTATATATTTGACAAAAAACCTTCAGAATTAATAAACTCCCTGCGTAGATTCTCAGTGTTGGCAGAAGAGTATATAAACGATAAAAAGAACGAAAATGCACCTGAAGAACTTTTGGACATTTATTTTAAAAGTACTTTTTTCATAAAAATTTCTGAAATAGCTGATGAAAATTTTTGCTTTTACGCAGAGCCGGCTGTGACTGCAAAAAAAACAAAAGTTAAATTGTTTTTAACTAATCCATCCTCTATATTGAAAGGAATTATTAAAGGTGCGTTGTCGGCCGTGTTTTTTTCCGCAACACTAACACCTTTAAAATATTTTAGGTATATTCTTGGAGGTTCTGAGAATGATTATATTTTGAAAATAAATTCTCCCTTTGAAAAAGAAAATTTAAAGCTCATTATCACTGAAAATATATCTATGAAATATGCAGTGCGAGATAGAAACATTGAAGCGGCATGCCGGTTCATTAACGAAGTAATCAGCCAGAAACCCGGAAACTATATAGTATTTTTCCCATCCTATAGTTTTATGGAGAAATCTTTTGAAATCTACGGACAATTTTTTAACACATCAAATATTATTTTGCAAAATCGAGGTATAAGTGAGAAAGATCAAAAAGAAATTACGGATAAATTTAACATTGAAACGGGTTTAGTGCTTTTCACCGTCGTAGGAGGTGTTTTCTCAGAAGGAGTAGATTTACCTCTTGAAAAATTAATAGGCGCGTTTATAATAGGAACTGGAATACCCCGGGTTTCATTTGAAAGAAATATTATTAAAAATTTCTTCAACAAAAAATTTAATTCAGGATATGATTTTGCATATAAATATCCTGGATTTAACAAAATTTTGCAGTCTGCAGGAAGAGTAATCAGAACAGAAAACGATAGAGGAGTTGTTTTGCTCATTGATTCAAGGTTTTGTCAGGCAACATATTTAAAACTTTTTCCCAAGCATTGGGATCATTATATAAAAATAAAAAATACAGATGAAATTAAAAATGAAGTAAATTTATTTTGGAAAGGAAAATAAGAATGCAAATATTATCCGAAAGGAATGTAAAAAATGGTAAAATAATTACCAGAGATCAGCTGAAGGAGCTGATTGCAGAAGGTAATGCTGAAATATACGAAGTAATACGTGTCATAAACAGGAGGCCTGTATTCCTCAAGGAGCATTTCAACCGAATGCAGAAAAGTATATATTTAAGTGGTACAAATGGGGTTCTCAAATTTGAGGATTATAAGAAGTCGGTCAAATTATTAATTGAAGAAAACGAATTTGATAACTGTAATATAAGAGTCTCCTATTACTATAAAGGAAAAGAAGTTTTGCTGTTTTATTTTATTAAAAGTAATTATCCTTCAAAAGAACAGTTTAAAACAGGCGTAAATACAGTAACGGCAAGGATTCAGCGGCATAACCCCAATGTAAAAGCTTTTCAGAAAGGATTTGGTGAAAAAATCCATCAAATAATAGAGAAGGATCATGCTTATGAAGCAATATTGATAAATGAAGATAGTACTGTAAGCGAAGGAAGCAAGTCAAATATATTTTTTATTAAGGGAAACAGTCTTGTTACACCTTCTGATTCAGCAGTTCTTTTGGGAGTTACAAGAAGTAAGGTAATTGAGGTTTGTGAAAGCAACGGAATTAAAGTGGAAAAGAGAGTCATAAATTTCAATGATCTTGCTGCTTTTGATGGAGCATTCATAACAGGAACGTCTAATGATGTGCTGCCCATAAGAGCTATTGATGACAAAGTCTATAATTCTGCCGGGAATGAAATCGTGAGAAAAATATCAAAACTGTATTTGAATGAGGTAAGGAAAGAGATAGGATTATGAAGAAATTCGTGTAACACAAAAATGGCCTGACGGCCATTGTTGTGAAGCATTAATATGCATAAAAGGGGTATTGGGAATATATTTTGGTTATCGGGGGGGATAACCTTTAAATATTATAGCAAATACAATAGAAATATGCAAGCTTTTTTTACAAATTTTTTGTTTTTTTTATAAAAAGGCTTAAAAAACTACAGGAGAAGTATTTATGGAAGTTTATTTAGATAATAGTGCTACAACAAAAGTAAGGCCTGAGGTATTGAAGCAAATGATAGACATAGACGAAAATTTTTACGGAAACCCATCTTCACTACATAGAATGGGGTTTCAGATAGAAAAAAAAATCCGGGAAGCAAGAAAATCCGCCGCCAGAATAATTAAAGCAGGGGATGAAGAAATTTATTTTACCGGAGGAGGCACAGAAAGCAACAATATAGCCCTTACAGGGCATTTGGCTAATGTTGGGAAAATGCATAACGCCAATGTAGTTACCACAAAAATAGAGCATCCTTCCGTTTACAATGTATTGATGCATTTTAAAGATAAAGTTGAAGTAAGGTTCGCAAAATTGGATTGTATGGGAAAGATAGACCTAAAAAATCTGGAGAAGATTGTAGACAAAAATACTGTTCTTGTATCAGTTATGCATGTTAACAACGAAATAGGTATTGTACAGGAACTTGGTAAAATAGCGGAAATTGTAAAAAGTAAAAATAAAGTTGCAAAGATTCATGTGGATGCGGTACAATCATACGGTAAAATAATAATTGACGTAACTAGGACGCCTGTTGATACAATTTCATTCAGCAGCCATAAAATTCACGGGCCTAAAGGCGTTGGAGGATTGTTTATACGTTCCGGCGTAAGACTTTCTCCAATTGCTTTTGGAGGAGGGCAGGAAAAATCTGTTCGTCCGGGAACAGAAAACACACCGGGTATTATAGGATTTGGAGAAGCGTGCAACCTTGTTTACGCCAATTTCAATGAAGAAAATCAGAAGTTAAATGAACTAAAAAAGATTTATGCTAAAAAATTGTCTGAAGAAATAAAAGACATAAAGATAAACAGTTCATTAGGAACAGATGGTGCTCCTCACATATTGAATGTTTCTTTCAAGAATATTCGTGGAGAAGTATTGGTTCACTATTTAGAGCAAAGTGGAATCTATGTTTCCACCGGATCGGCATGTTCGTCCAGGGCTAAAAATAATAGAATTTTGGAAGCGATAAATTTGGACAGAGAATATATTGGCGGTACAATACGCATAAGCTTGGGGTACTTTAATAATTTTGATGAGGTGGAATATGTAGTTGGAAATATAAAACAATCAGTGGATGATATCCGAAAAATTATGAAATGAGAAAGGATAATTTATGTATAATATTGTAGCGGCAAGTTTTGGAGAAATATTTTTAAAGGGAAAAAACAGAGGAACATTTGAGAATAAATTAATTAAACAGATAAGGCTTGCCTTGAAAGATTTCAGAGACATAACAATTTACAAGGATTCAGGAAAGGTATTTGTAAAAACTGAAAATGAAGATAATATGGACGGTATCATAGAAAAAATTCGAAAGGTATTTGGAATAGTTACAATAAGCCCTTCGATTAAAATTGAAAAAGATCCTGAAGCCATAATTGTAAAATCAATTGAACTTTTTAAATATTTAAAAGATAAAAAAGCTTTTAGTACATTTAAGGTCAAAACAACGCGAAGCGATAAATCTTTCCCTATAAAATCAATGGAGTTCAATGCTGAAGTTGGCGGCAGGATTTTAGACGTGTTTAACGATGTGACGGTTGATGTTCATAATCCTGATATTATGATATATATTGATATAAAAAAAGGTTGTTATATATCATCGGAAAAAATAAAAACAGCAGGTGGAATGCCTGTAGGTTCCTGCGGAAAAGCCTTGCTGCTATTGTCTGGAGGAATCGACAGTTCAGTGGCCGGATACATGATGGCCAAAAGAGGTATTGAAATAAGTGCACTTTACTTTCATACATATCCATTTACTTCAGAAAGAGCAAATGAAAAGGTAAGGCAATTAAAAGAAATACTTGAAGAATATTGCGGTAAAATAAGATTATTCAGCATAAACATCATAGAAGTTCATAAAGCTATAAAAAAATTCTGCCGGGAAGAGGAAACAACTATACTAGCAAGAAGGTTTATGATGCGTATAGCTGAAAGAATTGCCATGGAAAATAATATGGAAATGCTGATAACAGGCGAAAGCCTGGGTCAGGTTGCAAGCCAAACTATGAAGTCCATGATTGTTATAGGTAATGCGGTAAATATGCCTATATTAAAACCATTGGTGGGAATGGACAAATCTGAAATAATCGAAAGAGCAAGGAAAATAGGAACCTATGAAACATCCATACTTCCATATGATGATTGCTGCTCTGTTTTTGCTCCTGACCATCCTCTGATAAATCCTAAATTAGAATCCATATTAAAATCGGAAAGCAATTTGAATGTTGATGAATTAATTGAAAAGGCATATTCAACTTTGGAAATATTATAAGTATAAAATATTACGCCTTGGTACTGAAATCTGACTTTTTTTAAACTAATCTGCAATTAATAAATCAACAAGTAATATATCACAAAATAAAGGCAATGGCATATATTAAACTATAAAAGGAGAGGTGATTATATATGTCCGATGAAATAAAGGCAACAAACTTTGATTGTTGTGACCGCGTAGGTGGAGAAGGCGACTGGCTGTGGCTTTTAATAATTTTAGTTATTTTCTGTTGCCTATGTGGCGGCAATAATTGGTTCGGCGGTGGCAGAGGATACTGCAGATAAACTATACTTAATTAAAACCAGTGGGTTGAATTCCACTGGTTTTTATAATCCCGCTTATTTTTAAACAACATCTTGCTTTTAATCTATTTGGGTTATATACTATTCTTTATAATCAAATTGACTGAGGAGTGAAACATAATGTATAGGATAGCGTTGTTCAATAAGATACCTAAAGAGGCTATGAACCTGTTTTCTGAAGATAAATATGAAATAATCCGGCAGGAAACCGGCGACGCAGACGGAATTGTAATGAGAAGTATGGATATACATAATATGAAATTTTCAAAGAGCCTTAAAGCCATAGCAAGATCAGGAGCAGGAATAAACAATATACCTGTAGAAAAATGCTCCGAAGAAGGCATTGTTGTTTTTAATTCTCCCGGAGCAAATGCAAATGCAGTATGTGAGCTGACATTCCTTGGTTTGCTGATTTCTTCAAGAAAAGTGATAGATAGCATTAATTGGACAAGAAATCTAAATGTAAATATTGCTGAGGAAGTTGAAAAAGGGAAACATCAGTTTGTAGGTCCTGAATTGAAAGGGAAAACATTAGGCGTTATAGGGCTGGGAAATGTAGGGCACTTAGTTGCCAATTTAGGAATTAAATTAGGAATGCAAGTAATAGGATACGACCCTTATATATCTGTTAAAAATGCATTGGGCTTGTCATGGGATGTTCAATATACAAGTGATGTAAATGATTTGTATAAAGAAAGCGATTATATTACCATTCATACTCCTTACAACGAAGAAACTAAAAATTACATTAACAAGGACAATATTAAAATAATGAAGGACGGAGTAAAAATATTAAACTTTGCAAGGCACGGAATAATAAACGAAGATGACTTAGCCGAGGCGCTGAAAAGTGAAAAGGTTGGATACCACGTATCTGATCTGCCTGACGAAAAGCTCCTTAAAACTAAAAATGTAGTTTGCATACCTCACCTTGGAGGCTCTACATATGAGGCCGAAGAAAACTGTGCTGAAATGGCTGTGACCCAGCTTACAGAGTATTTAGAAAAAGGCAATATAGTTAATTCGGTTAATTTTCCCGACTGTTCCATGGAAAGATATCCTGAAACAGACAGAATCATTGTACTAAACAAGAATATACCTAATATGATAGGTAAGATAACAACCGTATTAGCAGGCCGTAATGTAAACATTATCGGAATGGTTAATAAAAGCAAGGGAGACTATGCCTGCAACATTATCGATGTTGTGGGGGAATTGACAGAAGAAGAACTTAATAATTTAGAAGGGCACTACGGAATATTGAGAGCAATGAAAATAGGAAGAAAAATTCTAAATAATTAAAAGAACACTGTTGGGCAAAAGCGGTTAAAATCATTGATAAGCCGTCATAGTTATATTTTAGTATAATGAAAATTTAAGAAACATTCATTGCTTAATGAATAATATAGAGTAACAAATTATAATTATGAGGTGATCATATAATGATTTATAGACAAGACCAAAACCAGGTTCAGTGTCCCAACAGATCTACCATGCCTTATGAAGTAAGACCTGGAGATACATTGAATTCAATAGCTACAAGATTCGGAACGAATTTAGTTGGGCTTCTTGAACTAAACCCTACATTAAGACTAAGAACATTGACAGAAGGAATGACAATATGCGTTCCCAGAGTGCCTGTCAGCCCGCCTTGCATTGGTGGAGCTTATTATACAATTAGAGAAGGAGATAGTTTCTACGCCATAGCGCAAAGGTATAATTTGCCACTTAATTTGCTGCTGGAAGCTAACCCGGAGGCTAACCCTTATGATTTGAAGGTCGGGCAGGAAATTTGTATTCCAAATGTTCCTGAAGGTTGTCCTTTTGGTACTGTTGTTACAATTGCACAAGGCACCAGATTAAGCGATATATTAATTGGTTATAACTTAAGTCTAAATGAACTTATAGATTCAAATCCGGATTTTAATTTTAATGTGATAGTTCCAGGAACCGAACTTTGCATACCGCCTGAAAATTATCAGCCATGTTCTCAGAATTCAACAGAATATGTGATTAAGACAGGTGACAGCTTATCCACAGTTTCGACCAGCAATAACTTGACTCCATCCCAATTATTAATTGCAAATCCAAATTTAAGGCCTGCCAATTTTTTAATTGTAGGGACAAGAGTTTGCATACCAACAGTTCCTTCTGGAAATAATAATGCCTAAACATAAATTATAAAAATATAAGCTGTTAAATGAAATCAGGATCCTAATTTCGATTTACACCCATATATTGGGTGTTTTTTCTTTGCCTTAACTCATTTTCTAACCTGGCTAATATAGCTATAGGGAATTTTATTACAATTTATATCAATATTATCCTTTTAAGCATATTCTATATATAAGGAGGATAGAAATATGCACCCTGCTCAAGTCAAAACAATAACATTAGAGGACATTTTATCTTATGATAAGAATAATCTTCTTCACTACAGGATAAAATACCCTCAATTTTATTCATATGATTTTCAGAATTATTTAAATGTCATAAACGGCATATACAAAAGAAGGGCTTTTGCACTTCAACGTAAGACGGTGAACTTATATTTTCAAATTGCTAAAGATTTTTATATATTTTCCGTAAAAAGAGGAATTCCTATCAGATTGTTTGAGGTAAGTTATATTCCGGTAATAGCCTATAACGGGAACTGTACCATAAGCCTTTATTATGACGAATATGCATATACCGGAGGGGCCCACGGCACAATTTTCAGGACTTCAGACACGTGGGATATAAAAAAAAGGCGCAATATAAGGCTTGATGATATTGTAAGATGCCGTTACGGAGGAGAATATGATTATATTAAACATTTAATCATAGACAGGATAAAAAGTTATGAGGGAATAGAAAAATTTATGTGCTTGGAAAACTTTGAAGAAAAAATAGTCTGCAATTTTTATAATGAAAATTTTTATCTAGTACCTGAAGGCTTAGTTGTATATTATCAACAGTATGATGTAGCACCTTATGCAGTTGGAATTCCTCAATTTTTGATTCCATTCAATGGCAATGACATTAGCCAACCGAGTTGTAATTAAAACAATACGGCCCAAATCTTTTATTGGGCCGTTTATATAATGGGTACAATAAAACTAATACGATAAATTACAGAATAAAACATTTTTAAAAACATTTCACTTTCTTTGAACATAATTCATAAACTATATGGAGGTGATTGCTGTGAGAAATGATGATAAAGTGGCTATAACAGGAAGTTATCAGGGGAGGCTGATGCTGTTTATAATTGAACTACAAGAAGGTGATTATATTTGCGGAAAGGCAGTTAATCTTGGTAAGGAAAATAAATCGGTTATACACAGTATATTAAATCATGAAGATTCAGTATACATGACAGATTCATACAACAATAAAATATACAGGTATAACTATATTTTAAATGAATTGTCTGAAGTTACCGTAGGCAGGGATCCTCGGCATATATGCATAGAAGGGGATAGAATGTTCGTAGCTAATTTTGAATCAGATAACGTATCAGTTATTGATTTGCCTAATTTTACATTGATTGAATCTATCCCGGCAGGTATTAAACCTCATGACGTATTGTACAGTAAAGATAACGGCAGGATCTATGTATGCTGCTATGAAGAAAATGAGATAATTGAATATTCTGTAAACAGAGAATTCAATAGGCGTTTTACCACTGACGGAAAACCAATGCATATGGCTGCATCAGAAAACAGCATTATCCTTATGGCATACTTTGTTAATGGAAATGTACATACGAAAATTAACTTTATCAATACAGACTCAGGCAAAATCGAAAAAGTAATTTTAATTGAAGGCATGTCTTCAGATTTTGATATGGATTATAAGAGAAATATGCTGTACGTTATTAACATTGTAGATAAGAAGCTCTATATAATCAGCACAACAAAAAAAGAAATAGTTAAATTTATTTTCCTGGGGGGATATCCCGAGGATTTGACAGTAGGGGAAAACCACGTATACGTAACTAATTCCAAAAAGAACCAAATAATATCAATTGATAGTAACAGTTTAAAGATTTCTCAAATAATTAATCTTGGATTTTCACCTAATTGCATCAAAGCAATTAATAAAGATTAGGATGTAAGTGTTTTTATAATACTTGAAAATATTTCTTCAGGGCTGATGTTCCATTTCTCACATATATGTTTTGCTATGCCTTCATCAGGAACATTAATGCTGAGACTGAAAATTACGGAGCCGTTTTCCATAACCTGAAGGGAAACAATGTATTCATCTTCTTTTCTTTTATAATAATGCCCTATTAATTCTCTGTGTTTCCTGATTTCCATTTTTAAACTTGAAAAATTTTGTTCAACTTGATTGATAAAATACTCCGGCAGTTTTTCTCCGAACATTTCTAAAGCATTAGACCCTGCCGGAGCAATGGAGTAATATTCATGTCCGTTTTTGAAATTAGGCACAGCAAAACCGGAATCGCATAAATCTCCAAGAAGATACTGCAACGTAAAGTAATCAAATACATCGTTTTCTAATATGAAATTTGTAAGCTCACTGTTAGTCAGTGGCGTATCAATATGTTTCAATATATACAGTAGCTTTAACTTATCCTGTGCAATTTTATTACCGCTCAATTTGACCTCCTAAGGAATACACAATATATTATATCAAATTATGAGCTAATAACAATATAATTATGAAAATATTCTCTTCATATGGACTTTTTGATTACAATATTATACAATATACGGTGAATTAACAGTTGTATAAATATATGAGGCATTTTTAAAATAAACTTAAACAAATATAGGAAATTTAGGAGTGAAAAATGAAGAAAAAGAAATTTTTAAGTATTATATTATTATTGACCGTTTTAGTGCTGGAAGGATGCCATATGGAAACGGCAGGCAAACCTATTGCCGGTGAAGATAATGATAGTTCAATAGAAGAAGGAGAATTGCAACATTCGGATCCTGTTGAGGCAATTGATTTATCACTTAAGCCTAATGAACTGGGAGAAATTATGATACTCATGTACCACGGCATAGGACAGGAAGAGTCCAATTGGCAAAGAACTCCTGAAAATTTCCGTAAAGATTTACAGTATATGTATGACAATAAATATAGAATGATAAGCTTAAATGACTATTCTAAAGGTGAAATAAGCACCGAGGCAGGGTACACTCCAATTATTCTTACCTTTGACGACGGAAGACAAAATAATTTTAATTTAATTAAAGAAGATGGTATGCTTGTTATTGATCCGGACTGTGCAGTGGGGATATTGGAAGAATTTAAAAATAAATATCCGGATTTTAATATAACGGCGAGCTTTTTCTTGAATTCAAACCCCTTTGGGCAGTCTGAATATATTGAAAAAAAACTAACTTGGCTTGTTAAAAACGGATATGATATAGGGAATCACACATACAGCCACAATGAAATGTCATTGTTAAATGGAGAAGAAATTCAGGCCGAAATAGGTTCTGTAAATAATACTATCAAATCTTATTTGCCGGACTATGCTGTAGAAACATTAGCACTTCCGGATGGAAGCAATCCTAAAGATGAGTTTGTAGCCAACATGCTTGAAGGAGAATACCAGGGTGAAAAATATAAAAATGTTGCAGTGTTGGATGTGGGCTGGAGGCCTGAGTACTCACCTTTTGACAAGCTTACGGATTTCACTAGCCTTTACAGGGTAACTGCCAGCGAAATGAATGTTGACAACTGTGGAATGTATGATTATTTCAATTCGTTTGAAAACAATACGAGAGAAAGATTTATAAGTGATGGAAATCCTGAAGTTGTTACAATTCCTAAGAGGCATGAGAAATATCTCAACACGGACATGACAAAAGATAAAAAAATATATATTTACGAGTAATTGCAATTAAATGATCAAACAATGGCTGTATTTATTTTTAATATACTTTACAAAATTTATTAAAAATTATAAAGTATATATAGAATAAAAAAATAATACAGAGGAAGGAAGATAATTATGAATTCAGAATTAAAAAAAATAATACAGGGCAGCGATAATATAGTATTTTTTGGTGGTGCAGGTGTTTCCACAGAAAGTGGAATACCGGATTTCAGAAGCGTTGATGGATTGTATAATCAGAAATATAAATATCCTCCGGAAACTATGCTTTCTCATAGTTTTTTTATTAGCAACACATCTGAATTTTTTGATTTTTACAGAAACAAGATGTTATTTCTGGATGCTAAGCCTAATATGGCCCACAAAAGACTGGCTGAATTGGAAAAACAGGGTAAAGTAAAGGCAGTTATTACACAAAATGTCGATGGACTTCATCGGTTGGCAGGAAGTAAAAATGTTTTGGAACTTCACGGTTCTGTATATCGTAATTATTGTATGAAGTGTGGAAAGTTTTACGATGTACAGACAATCGTTGAAAGTTCAGGAATTCCAAGATGTAGCTGCGGAGGAATAATTAAGCCGGACGTGGTTTTATATGGAGAGGCCTTGAATCAGGATGTTTTGGAGAAATCCGTAAGATATATTGAAGATGCTGATGTTCTAATAATTGGTGGGACTTCGCTGGTAGTTTATCCTGCAGCGGGCTTGATTAATTATTACAGAGGGAATAAGCTTGTGCTGATTAACAAATCGTCAACTATGATGGACAGAAGGGCAAACTTGGCTATTAACGACAGTATAGGAAAAGTGTTTGAATGACAGCAGAAATTTTGATTAACATTAGTTACTATACTAAAGCTTTACAAAGCCTTAGTATAGTAACTTGTATGACTGGTTATTAAAATGGGGAGAATCTTTGCTCGGCCCACCAGTCTTCTTTTAAAATATTGTATTGTTCGGTGAATTGTTTCAAATGAGATTTTTCCCATTGAATAAGCAAGTCGAACAATTCTTTGCTTGCAGGTGACAAAACTTTTGTTTTTGCATTTTTATAGAAGTCAACAGAACTTTGTTCCATCTGCATACCAATTCCAAAGACAGACATGGCAACTGAAGTGCTGTTTTTATCTACCTTGTCCCAGCGATATATTTCAGGCGACGGAATTTTTATACCTGTCTCAAGTATATCCTCTAAATTAACTTCATTACCGTTGTTCAGTTCACTCCATAATTTTTTCAGGTAATCAGAGTGCTTTAATTCTTCGTTTGCCAGTTCCAAAAAAGCTTCCTTGCTTCCTTCAGAAGTTGCCTGGTTTCCGGCTAATTTGTAGAATTCATAGCCTTCAATTTCATTTAGTACTGCTTGAGATATTATTGACAGTTCTTCCTTATACATTCGTATCCTCCT
>ENA-UOOI01000148-UOOI01000148.1-fermentation-metagenome-genome-assembly--contig:-NODE-148-length-87705-cov-22.687770_pt1 | contig 87705 bp, 77 predicted proteins | sample MGYA00245779_ERZ724027 | MGnify/ENA primary metagenome ERZ724027 (study PRJEB28704, sample SAMN03018318) | fermentation metagenome | biome: anthropogenic terrestrial biome; feature: soil; material...
GCGCCGATGGTACTGCAGGGGAGGCTCTGTGGGAGAGTAGGTAGTTGCCAGGTGAGTAAAAAAATGCGGATTCGTAGGAGTCCGTATTTTTGTTTATTTAAAATAATTCATTTATTATATTTTGTAACAGTAATAAATATATTGAATATAATAAATTGGTATTAATTTATTTAGAGGTTTTATGAGCAAATCAACATTTTTAGTTGTAAATTTGTCTAAGCCTAAATCTTTTATTGGAGATTATAAGAAACTTTTAATTATTATGAAAATATTACTTTTAAAGTTAACTGTAAGTGAAACTGCTGTTCATGGCAGTGGGTTGATGAAGTCTGAAAGACTGAATATAAATTACAATGGAACTAATAAAGGGTTGATATTATTTCTTTTAGGCGAAACTATAAGGCAAATTAATACTACAGGGTTAATAAACTGGTTTAACTACATAATTAAAATAAAAAATATAAAATAATATTAAAATGCATTAGAATAAGAAGGAATATAAGTTAAAGTGTGGAATATATAATTTAGAGCAAATATTTTAAGGAGGATTGGAAAAAATGCCTGATAAGGGGAAAAGTAAAAGCGGATCTACTAAAAAGGGCGATAAAAACAAAGACAAGGGAAAAAAGAAATAAATCAGTAAAGGTACAAAAGGCATCAGAATGCTTAGTTCTGATGCCTTTTGTATATAGGTTAAATATGTGGAAATAAGCAGTAAATTGATTTACAATATAAATACCATAAAGAAAAATGAAATGATATGTGAATAAACATACAAAACGAGGAGGTAACATATAAATGTCAGATATTAAATTTGAAATTAAGGAGCATGCAGGTACTCTTTCAGAGTCAGCAAAGGGTTGGAAAAAGGAATTAAATATGGTTTCCTGGAATGATAAGGAGCCCAAATTCGATTTAAGAGATTGGGACAGCCAGCATAAAAAAATGGGTAAAGGTATCACATTAACTATTGATGAATTGAAAAAACTTAAAGAAATCCTAGATGGCATGGGCTTGTAATTGTCGAACACCCTGTTGAAGGGGTAAAATTTTTCTACTTGTGCTATAATGTAAGTGTATTTTACATCACTAATGCTACCTTAAAGTTTAGTCCAAATTTCACTAAAAGTTATTATTGGTAACACCATGCGTATGCAGAATAATAAATAATGGCTTTGTAGGCCAGAAGGAGTGATTATTTTGGAAGGAATTATTTTGAATGTATTTGAAAGGACTACAGGCAACAAAAAGTTCAAAGAAAATGGTTTTATACCAGGAGTAATATACGGGGATACTGTGAAAAAATCAGAACCTGTGAAATTTGAAGAAGTACCATTAAAGAGGGTTCTTGAAAAGCACGGGCCTAATGCTAAAATGTGGATTCAGTATGGTAATGAAAAAAAATATGGGTTCATAAAGGAAATTCAAAGACATCCTGTATCAGATAAGATTATCCATGTGGATGTACAGCTTGTTTCCAGAAAGCATGAAATTAAAATGCAGCTGCCAATCATATTTAAGGGAGAGGACAGGCTTACCTCAAATGTGCTTCAGCTTCAAATTCATAAGCCTGAAATTGACGTTTCCGGAAGAATGGATTTAATGCCTGATGCTGTTACAGTTGATGTATCTAAAAAAGAACTTGGAGATACAGTTACAGTAAATGACTTTAACTTGGACAAGGAAATAAAAGTTAATGACATGGAAGGAGAAATTTACGCAACTGTTGCAAAGTTAAAGGAAAAGGATGAGCTGGGGGACACTGCTGAAGAAATCACTGAATAATTAAAATTAAAACATAATATTTTTATTTTAAAAGGATGAATGTTAATTTTCGTCCTTTTTCTATAATTAATAAATCAAGAAATGTGAACAATATACATATAAAATAATTATGGTAAAATTAAATTAATTATAAGAAGAAAAGCGGTGATTGCCATGTGCGGACGTTTTTACATTGAAAATAATATAGAAGATGTTATATCAGGTTATGGTATAACAGATGTAAAAAAACTCAATTTTTCAAAGGGAGAAATATTTCCTGGAACCAATATACCTGTAATTATAAAGAAAGATGAAAGAATACTGGATTTTTTTAAATGGGGATATAAGATTCATGGCATAAACAGTGAAGTTATCAATGTCAGAATAGAAACAGCTGCGGAAAAGTCCAGCTTTAGGAACGCCTTTTTACAAAGTAGGTGTCTTATTCCTGCAAATGCTTTTTTTGAGTGGAAAAGTGAAGGAAATTGCAAGACAAAATATAAAATTTCATTGGAGGAAGTTAAGCTTTTCTCATTAGCAGGAATATATAAAGAGTTTAAAGATAAAAATAACACATCATATTTTGGCGTTGCAATACTAACCGGAGCAGCTAATGAACAAATGAGTAAAATTCATAGCCGAATGCCGGTTATTATAAAAAAAGAAGATGAAGAACAATGGCTGGCAGATTCAGACACAGGTATTTTAAAGCTTAGAGAAAAACTGGAGAAGGATAACTGGTTTAGATTAAAAATAGATTCAGCACCAGGAAGTCAGCAGATTTCAATGTATGACTTATTGTAAACTAAAAAGGTTACCCGGGAGTAATTATTTAATCCCAGGATAACCTTTTATTTATAATTTTTGTACATTTACTGCCATAGGACCCTTTGGACCATCTGTAATATCAAAAATGACACTTTCACCTTCATGGAGGTCCTTATCATTTCCCTTTTCTTTAATTTGAAGGTGATTTACATAAACATCTTTTCCCTGATTGCAGGATATAAATCCATATCCTTTATTCTGATCAAAAAATGAGTATTATTCATTATTTTGTCGAATGTAACCAGGCAGCACCCGACATTTGTCACATTCTACTTTCCGTTGACCATCACATCATTGTCCTTTGTTTTATGATTATTCTTATTTTTAAATATACCCATAATATTTTCTGCAATATTTTTACTGGTGTTTCTAATCATTTCACCAGGAAGTTTTTTAAGCTTAAAACTATGAAATTCAAATATTGGTTCCAGTAAATTCATTGTATCATCATAGCCTATTTTTATTCGATTACGTATACCTTCATTAGAAAAATCAAGTACACCTGAAAAAACTCCGCCCTGGTCTGTACTTGGGCATATGCAGATTATTTTAGAATTAGGGAATTTGCTTCTGTCAATTACATAATTTCTGTCCAAATTTATTACAAATAGCATATCAAAGCCTAGATTGTACAGCGGCCTAATTGGCAAATTATCAAATAAGCCTCCATCCAAATATTTAAAGTTTCCTATTTCTTCAGCAGAAAATACAGGAGGAATAGCTGCAGATGCACATAAAATTTTTTTAGCAGTATCTGAATCATAGTTATTTAATTTAAAATATCTCCCAATTAAATCAGGGAGTTCAGCACAAGTAACATAGATTGGCATTGGAGAGCATAGTGCTTCATTAAGATCCAGGCTGTCCAATATATCAGTTAAACCCTGCCTTGAAACATTACCCTGCTCTAATAATCCAGGCAGATGTTTTTTTATGAAGTTAAGATTTTTAGTGCCTATAAATAATTTTAAACCTTTTGTAAAAAGATCTACATTGTCAGTTGGCAGTGCTTTTTCTCTTGTAAGGCTCATCCATATATCTTCTGCCAGATTATAATCATTTAAAGCAAAAAGTGCTGCATTTAAGGCACCAATTGATGTTCCTGAAACGCCTTGAATATATGTATCTATTTTTAATTCTCTAAGTGCCTTCCATACTCCAATTTGATAAGCTCCTTTGCACCCTCCACCGCTTAGAACTAAACCAATTTTCAAAGTAATCACCCCCTTAAATTAATTTTATCACAAAGTTTACAAATAGTGTTAAAGGACAAAATTATTAAAGCACATTTAAAAAAATATTAATAATTTTAAACGTTTTTATTTATACTATATATGCAAAGATATTTAATGACAGCTGTTATTGTAAAAAAAATAAAACTGGATTATAATATTATTAAATTATAGGAACGGAGGGATCTTTTAGAAATGAAGATTAAATTTCGATTTGTATCTTTATGCCGCTAATTGAATAGTGCTTAAGAACTCTGCCTTGGGTGGAGTAGTCGAGATTGGTCTGCCTATTTTTAAAGGAACTCTTTAAAATTTATTTTGTTATGGAGAAAAGGGGAAGGACAAATCTACCTTTTTTTGTTTTGTTTAAAAATAGAATTACATTTATAAATAGATTATATCCACCTTAAATAGCACAATGGATAGAGTTTTACAGCGGCGGCAATGAGTAAAATTAATATTTATTGGAGGAATATTTTATGGAAGAAACAGCGGTTTTAGTAGGAGTTAACTTAAATAACCAGGAAGATTTTCAATATCTCATGAAGGAGTTAGGAAATTTAGCTGCTGCTTGTGATTTGAAAGTGGCTGGAGAAGTAACCCAGAAAATAAGCGAAGTAAATACGGGCTATTATATTGGTACAGGAAAAATTCAGGAGCTTTCTCATGTGATGGAGGAAACAGGAGCTGACGTGGCAGTTTTTAATGATGAGCTTACACCAACCCAGGTTAGAAATTTGGAGGAAGAATTAAAGTGCAAAGTTATAGACAGAACAATGCTAATTTTGGATATTTTTGCACAAAGGGCTAAGACTAAGGAGGCAAAGCTTCAGGTTGAAATAGCTCAGCTTCAGTATACTCTGCCGCGTTTAATAGGCCTTAGAGAATCTCTAGGAAGACAAAGCGGAGGAGTGGGAACAAGAAATAAAGGCGCAGGAGAAAAAAAGCTAGAGCTGGGTAGAAGGAAAATTGAGGAAAGAATAAGCCTGTTAAACAAAGAATTAAAGGAATTAGTAGTTAATCGTGAAACTAAGAGAAGCAAACGCAGAAAAAATGAAATCCCGGTAGTATCATTAGTTGGATACACAAATGCAGGAAAATCGACTCTTATGAATGCAATACTTGAAAGATATAATAAGGCAGAAGACAAGCAGGTATTTGTAAAGGATATGCTTTTTGCAACTTTAGATACTTCAGTAAGAAGCATAAAGCTTCCTGACAATAAGCAGTTCCTGTTAACTGATACTGTAGGCTTTGCAAGTAAATTGCCGCACAACCTTATAAAAGCCTTTAGATCAACACTGGAGGAGGCAGCAGAAGCGGATCTGCTGGTTCATGTTATAGATTATTCTAATCAAAATTATAAAGAACAAATACAGATTACAAATGCTGTATTAAATGAAATTGGAGCTGAAAATATTCCAGTAATTTATGCTTTCAATAAATCAGATTTGGCGGGATATAACAATGATAACGTCCAGGAAAATAACGTTGTTTATATATCAGCAAAAGAAAAGTCTGGTTTGGAAGAGCTAATGGATATGATAATCAAAAAAATATTTAACAATTATGTTAAATGCCAAATGCTTATACCTTATGATAAAGGAGGCATAATTTCATATTTAAGTGAAAATGCAAATATCATAAATACAAGCTATGTTAAGAATGGAACTAAACTGGAATTAGAGTGCAAAACAGCAGACTTCCAAAGATTTAAAAATTATTCTATAGTCTAAAAATAAATTAAAGTGAAGATTTGGGACAGCTGTTATTAAGCCAGGCAGCATTCGTAATTTGTCGAATGCTACCAGGCAGCACCCATATTTGTCGAATGCTACCAGGCAGCACCCGATATTTGTCATTTAGTAAAATGATATTATCATACCGCCCTTTCCCGCATATGTGCTCATAGTTGCTCCCATGTCATTTATAATAATATCTTTAGGATGAAACCTGTTAATGATTTCATTTTTTATATATTCAACATCTGCAAGATTGTCCACATGGGTAATTCCCAAAATGGTATCTGAAAAATCTTTTTTTCTTTCACCTATCACGTCCAGCACTTTATTTAAAAACTTTTTCTTTCCTCGAGTTTTCCCAATTAGAACTACTTTGCCATGTACACCTTCAAGGAGTATTTTTAAATTTAATATTTTAGCTATGGAACCTTGAAATCTGTTAAGTCTTCCACCCTTAACAATATTTTCAAGTGTATTAAGAAGTATAAGAATGTTCATGCTTTTTAAACATGAATTAAGTTCATTTACAATTTCATTAACTTTTAAACCTTTCAAAGCCAGTTCAGCAGCCTTAAGTATTAAAATACCATGTCCAAGTGATCCTGCCAGTGTATCAAAAACTGTTACTGATAAACCACACATATTTTTACCTACACAAGCTGACTGATATGTACCGCTTAAGCCGGATGAAATGGTTAAGCATAGTATTTCATCATCTTTTGAAAACTGCTTAAAAGCATTTGCAAAGGCTAATGGTGAGGGCTGCGAAGTCTTTGGAAGTTCATCAGAAGAAAACATTTTATTAAAAAATTCTTTAGATGTAATATTTTCACCTTCCTGAAATTCTTTACCCTGAATATATATGTTCAGAGGAACCACTGCTATATGATATTTTTCTAGGAATTCTTCAGGTAAATCTGCAGAACTGTCAGTTACTAACCTAACCATGTTATTATTCTCCTTTTCAACCATTGTGATGTTACTTAGTAATTATTTGTATCATAAGAATTATAACACATATAAAAAACTGAATAAAGAAATGTTGAAATTATGATTCTGTCGAATGCTTTTTGTTATATAATATGTTTATTAGTAAAGGAGGCAACAATACATGAAACAAAAGATATGGAAAAGAATTTTTACAGTAATAATTACAGTTCTTGTTATGGTATTTGCAGTGGGGTGTTCCCAGCCGGCTATCTCTAACAATGTGTCAAAGGAATCTGGTAATGGGATAAACGAATCTACTAATGTTGAAAAAAGTTCTGAAAATAACAGCAGTCCCTCAAATGCATCTTCAGTAAATGGAAAGCTAAAAGTGCATTATATAAATGTGGGACAAGGTGATAGCATACTGGTGCAGCAAGGTGATAAAAATATGCTTATAGATGCAGGAACAAATGCTTCAACAAGCTCATTAATAAGTTATCTTAGGAGCCAGGATATAAAAAAAATAGACTATTTGGTATTAACTCATCCTCATGAAGATCATATAGGGGGCGCAGATGCAGTAATTAAAACATTTGATATAGGCAGCATTTATATGCCTAAGGTAACTGCCAATACAGCAACTTTTAGGGATGTGGCAAAAGCCATGAATGCTAAAGGACTAAAGGCAACTGTACCAGTGCCAGGGACAAACTTTAATCTGGGTCAGGCTGCATGTGATATTTTAGGCCCTGTAAAAACAGTCAGTGGAGATTTAAACACATATTCCATAGTAATTAAAGTTAGCTTTGGAAATAATAAATTCTTGTTTACTGGTGATGCCCAGTCCTCAAATGAAAGGGATATGATTAATAAAGGCTTTGATTTGAGTGCAGATGTTCTAAAAGTGGGACACCACGGAAGCCACACATCAACCTCTCAGAATTTTCTTGACAAAGTGAACCCCAAATATGCAGTTATAAGCTGCGGAGTAAATAATGATTATGGTCATCCACATAAAGAAACAATGGATAGACTAAAAAGAATGAATATTACTGTTTATCGTACTGACAAAAGCGGAACTATTGTGGCTGAAAGTGACGGAAAAAATATAAAATGGTCGAATGTAACCAGGTAGCACCCGATAATAGTCGAATGTAACCAGGTAGCATTCGACTATGTTAAATTAATAACCTATTAATATACAAAAACAGTGTTATAGAACAAATAAAAAAAATTCTGAAATTTAAGATTTGTATGAAAACGTTGTAATTACAACCTTTACATAATGATGAACCAGCTTGTTATGCCATGTTAACTATATAACTATTATAGAAATTTAAAAATAATAGTGGTAAACTAAAAATAATAAATAAGTGGTCTGACCATACTACCAAGTCAAACATTTTAATTATATATAAAGAATTACTTAAACATACATGATACATAATAATGGAGATTAGGAGGTTTATTATGAATATGTACTTATTGTTCTTTATTGCTTTAATACCTGTAGTCTGGCTAATGATTTCCCTGGGTGTGATTAAAACACCAGGGCATAAGGCAACAGCAATCACTTTAGTGATAACGTTTTTATTGGCAGTTATAGTTTGGAAAATGCCATTTGTGGATGCGGTTAGAGCAGGAATTGAGGGAGCTGCCAGTGCATTATGGCCAATTATCATTGTAATTATAGCAGCAGTATTTATTTATAATCTGTCAATTCACACAAAAAGCATGGACGTAATTAAGCAGATGATGACTGGTATTACGACTGACCAAAGAATATTAGTTTTAATATTAGCCTGGGGATTCGGAGGCTTTCTGGAAGCTATTGCAGGATTTGGAACAGCTGTTGCAATTCCAGCAAGTATAATGGCAGCTTTAGGATTTGATCCTATTTTTGCAGCAGTAATATGTTTAATAGCAAATACAACGCCTACAGCCTTTGGTGCTATAGGACTTCCAGTATCAACACTTGCAAAGCTTACAAACCTTGATCCAACCACACTAAGTTATGCTGTTGGTCTTCAGCTGGCAGCACTTATTGTAATCGTTCCAATAATTTTAGTAATGCTGACAGGAAAAGGAGTTAAAGCCATAAAAGGAGTATTTGGAATAGCTTTAGTATCAGGATTATCCTTTGCAATTCCAGAAGTAATAGCAGCTAAATATTTGGGAGCTGAACTTCCTGCAATACTTGGATCAGTAATATGTCTGGCAGTAACAATAGGATGGGCTAAGATATTTCATAAGGACAAGGCAGCTAAAAATGCAGAAAAAATCCCGGCAAAAAAGGCATTTATGGCATGGGTACCATTTATACTGGTTTTTGCAATAATCATATTTACAAGCTCATTATTCCCAACAGTAAGCAAGAGCTTATCAAAAATCAGTACAACTGTAAAAATATATCATCCATATACTTTTGTATGGATTAATAACCCAGGTACATTAATTATAATTGCAGGAATTTTAGGAGGACTTATACAGGGAGCAAAATTTAGAGAGATTATTAAAGTTTTAGGCAGCACTGCAAAACAGATGAGCAAAACTGCAATTACCATAATTTCAATTGTAGCACTTGCAAAAATAATGAGTTACAGTGGAATGATAAAATCCATAGCAGTTGTTTTAGTAGCTGTCACTGGACATTACTATCCTTTAATTGCACCAATAATAGGTGCTATAGGAACATTTGTTACAGGCAGTGATACTTCAGCTAATATATTATTTGGTTCTCTTCAGGTAGAGGCAGCTAAATCATTAGGATTAAATCCTTACTGGCTGGCAGCAGCAAATACAGGTGGAGCTACAGCAGGTAAAATGATATCACCTCAAAGTATTGCAGTTGCAACAGCGGCAACAGGACTTGTAGGAGCTGAAGGAAAGATATTAAATGCTACATTAAAATTCTGCATAATATATGTGTTGGTTTTAGGTGTTATTGCATTCTTTATGGGACCAATATTTGGCTTTTAACTATATGATTTACTTAAAATCTATTTATAAATATAAATTGTCATAGGGGGAATTCAAATGGCAAAGATTAAAATACCATATCATAAACAAAAAATTGAAATAGAAATTGATGACAAAAATTTAGCTGGAATACTGGAGTCAAAAGCTGAGGAGTATAAAGTAAGTAAAACTCAGGAAGAGCTTGTGGAGGAAGCACTGGACAATCCTATAGGAAGTAAGAGCCTTGAAGAATTAGTTAAAGGCAAAAAGAACATGGTTATTATAACCAGTGATCACACAAGGCCGGTTCCAAGCAAGGTTACAATGCCTATATTACTTAGAAGAATAAGATCAGTTAATCCTGAAATTGATATTACCATATTAATAGCAACAGGTTTTCACAGAGCTACAACTCATGATGAGCTTGTAAACAAGTTTGGAGAAGAAATAGTAAAAAATGAAAAGATTATAGTTCACAATGCATTTGATGATAAAGCTATGGTTAAGCTTGGAACTCTTCCATCAGGAGGAGAGCTTATAATTAATAAACTAGCTGTAGAAACAGAATTATTAATAGCAGAAGGATTTATAGAAGCTCATTTCTTTGCAGGTTTTTCAGGAGGAAGAAAGAGCGTACTTCCAGGAATTGCATCTGCAAAAACAGTTATGGCTAACCACTGCAGCGAATTTATAGGAAGTCCTAATGCAAGGACAGGGATATTAAGGGATAACCCAATACACAGAGATATGCTTTATGCAGCAGAAAAGGCAAATCTTGCCTTCATATTAAATGTGGTTATTGACAGTAAAAAGAAGGTTATAAAAGCATTTGCAGGACATAGGGAAAAAGCTCATGAAAAGGGATGTGAGTTTGTAAATGAATTGTCAAAGGTAGATAAAATCCCTGCAGATATTGTAGTTTCAACTAATGGTGGCTATCCTCTGGATCAGAACATTTACCAGTCAGTAAAGGGAATGACTGCAGCAGAAGCTACATGTAAAGATGGGGGAGTTATCATAATGGTATCTGCCTGCAATGATGGACATGGCGGACAATCATTTTATGATAATTTGTCCAAGGCCAAATCGCCAAGGGAACTTTTAGATAGAATAGAAAAGGTTCCAAGAAATGAAACTGTTCCAGATCAATGGGAATTTCAAATACTTGCAAGAATGCTTGATAAATTTACAGTAATCCTTGTAACAGATATGTGCGATCCTGAAATGATAAAGAGTATGCATATGGAACATGCATTTACCTTTCAGCAGGCTTTGAAAAGAGCTTATGAAATTAAAGGAAATGATGCTAAGGTAGTAGTTATTCCAGATGGTGTTTCAGTTATAGTGAGATAAAATTCTATTTTATAAATATAAGTTGGAGGTAGAAACATGGATATTTTAGTATGTATTAAACAGGTTCCAGGAACTTCAAAAGTAGAAGTGGATCCAGTAACAGGAGTATTAAAAAGAGATGGAGTAGACTCAAAGATGAATCCTTACGATCTATATGCTCTTGAAACTGCATTAAGATTAAGAGAAAAAACAGGGGGAACAGTTAAGGTAATAAGCATGGGACCGCCTCAGGCCTTGGATGTAATAAAAGAAGCTTACATGATGGGAGCAGATGAAGGAGTCCTTCTTTCAGATAGAAAATTTGGTGGAGCAGATGTTTTAGCAACATCCTATACAATATCACAGGGTGTTAAACAAATGGGAAATGTGGATTTAATACTATGCGGAAAGCAGACAACTGACGGAGATACAGCACAGGTAGGGCCAGAAATGGCAGAATATTTAGGAATACCACACATAGCTAATGTTATAAAAATTGAAGATATAAAGAAAAATGGACTTGTAGTAGAAATGGATATGCCAAATACAATAGAAGTAGCTGAAATTAAATTTCCATGTCTTTTAACAGTGGATAAGGACATATTCCAGCCAAGACTTCCATCCTATAGAAAAAAGCTTGAAACTAAGGATAGAGAAATAAAAATATTAAGCTTTAAAGATTTACAGGATCAAAATGAAAAGAGGTATGGCTTAAATGGATCCCCAACACAGGTTGAAAGAATATTTCCACCAGCAGTTAATACAGATAAGGAAATGTGGACAGGAACCGGAGAAGAGCTCTCAGATAAGTTAGCTGCTAAACTTAAAGAACTTAAATTTATATAACTTATAGTATAAAAAAGTTAGGAGGAAATTATTGTGGGTAAATTAGTTGTAAATCAGGAGAAAGTAACTCCTTCAGTAATAGAAGAATTAGTTAAAATATGTCCATTTGGGGCATTGGAAGATAAAGGCGGAAAATTAGAAATAAATGCAGGCTGTAAAATGTGCAAGCTCTGTGTGAAAAAGGGACCTGCAGGGGTAATGCAGTTTGTTGAAGGAGAAGCAGAACCTCAGATAGATAAAAGCCTATGGAAAGGTGTATCTGTATATGTAGATCATGTAGAAGGAAATATACATCCAGTAACATATGAATTAATAGGAAAGGCAAGAGAGCTGGCAGCAAAAATAAATCATCCAGTATATGCAGTATTTGTGGGATATAACATTAAGCACAAGGCAGAGGAATTACTGCACTATGGAGTAGATGAAGTTTTTGTATATGACTACGCTGAATTAAAAGACTTTAGAATAGAGCCTTATGCAGCAGCTGTAGAGGATTTTATAAATAAAGTCAAACCATCAACATTACTTGTAGGTGCAACAACAGTAGGAAGATCATTAGCGCCAAGAATAGCAGCAAGATTTAGAACTGGATTAACAGCAGACTGTACAATACTTGATATGAAGGAAAATACAGATTTGGTTCAGATAAGACCTGCCTTTGGCGGTAATATAATGGCACAGATTTTAAATCCAAACCACAGACCTCAGCTTGCAACTGTGAGATACAAGGTTATGAATGCACCAGAGAGAACAGCTAAAGCATCAGGAAAAATCACAATTGCAGATATAGACAGAAATAAATTAGCATCAAATATAAATGTTGTAAAGGTAACCAAAAAGGTGGCAGAGCCAAGTATTTCAGATGCAGATGTAATAGTTGCAGTTGGAAGAGGCTTAAAAAATGAAAAAGATATGGATATGATAAGAGAATTAGCAGATCTGCTTGGAGCACAGATAGCTACCACAAGACCATTAATAGAAGCAGGCTGGGCAGATGCTAAAAAACAAATAGGATTAAGCGGAAGAACAGTAAAACCTAAATTAATAATAACCTGTGGAATATCAGGAGCTGTTCAATTTGCAGCAGGCATGAACAATTCTGACTGCATAGTGTCCATAAATAAAGATCCAAAGGCACCAATTTTCAATATTGCCCACTATGGAATAGTTGGAGACATATATGAAATAATACCAAAACTTATAAATAATATAAAAGAAGGAAAGGGACTTGGAGCAGCTTAATATTATTATAAATATAGTTTGGAGGTTTTAAAAATGGCATGCACTTGCAGTAATGAATATAAAAAATTAGATGAGAAAGATGTAAAATTTTTAATAGACTTACTAGGTGAAGACAGGGTATACACAGGTGAAAATATAAATGATGATTTCAGCCACGATGAATTAGGAGGCATAAGCAGAAAGCCTGAAGTACTGGTGGACGTATTAAGTACAGAAGAAGTTTCAAAAATCATGACTTATGCTTATGAAAACAATATTCCAGTTGTGGCAAGAGGATCAGGAACAGGCCTTGTTGGAGCATCAGTTCCTCTTCAGGGCGGAATAATGATTAATATGTCGAAAATGAATAGAATACTTGAAATAGATGAGGAAAATCTCACATTGACATTAGAGCCGGGAGTACTTCTAATGGACATAGGAAAATATGTAGAAGAACATGATTTATTCTATCCGCCTGATCCAGGTGAAAAATCTGCTACAATAGGCGGAAATATCAACACCAATGCAGGTGGTATGAGAGCAGTAAAATATGGAGTTACAAGAGATTATGTAAGAGGCCTTACAGTAGTACTACCAACAGGAAAGGTTATAGAAGTTGGAGGAAAAGTAGTAAAAAACAGCTCTGGTTACAGTATAAAGGATTTAATCTGCGGATCGGAGGGAACACTAGGAATAGTTACAAAAGCAATACTTAAGCTTTTACCTCTTCCAAAGAAATCTATAAGCCTCCTTATTCCATTTCCTGATTTGGATAAGGCCATAAATACTGTTCCTAAGATTATAAAATCAAAATCCATACCAACAGCTATAGAATTTATGCAGAGGGAGGTTATACTTGCTGCTGAAGAATTCCTTGGAAAGAAGTTCCCTGATAATTCATCTGATGCATATTTACTTCTTACCTTTGACGGCAACAGCAAAGAGGATATAGAAAAAGATTATGATAAAGTTGCTAAAATATGTCTTGAAGAAGGGGCCCTGGATGTATATATAAGTGATACAGATGAAAGAAAGGAAGCAGTATGGTCAGCAAGAGGTGCATTCCTTGAGGCAGTTAAAGCTTCTACAACTGAAATGGATGAATGCGACGTTGTTGTTCCAAGAAACAAGGTTGCAGAATTTGTTAAATATACAAATGAACTTCAAAAACAATTTAACATTAGAATAAGAAGCTTTGGACATGCTGGTGATGGAAATCTTCACGTATATGTATTAAGGGATGAACTTTCTAAAGAAGAATGGCAAAAGAAAATATCTGATATATTTGAATGCATGTACAAAAAATCCGTTGAACTAAAAGGCTTGGTATCAGGAGAGCATGGAATAGGATATGCTAAGAAACCATATTTGTTTGAGCAGTATGGTAAAGATTACATTGAATTAATGAGAAATATTAAATTAGCTTTTGATCCTAAAAATATATTAAACCCAGGCAAGGTTTGTGAATAATAAAAATATATGCTGCGGCATTAGTTCAAAATATGCTAATGCCGCAGCTTTTTTGTTTCATAGAAATCAGGTCATATTTATTATTTAGCCATCTTGTATATGTTAATAATATCCTGTTTATGCAGTGTGACAAAGTTTCCCAAGGTGTTTGTGTCTGAAGCTGTGCATTTGTCAGCCATTTCTTCAATTCTGTCCTGTGAAATGCCTGCATCAGTTAATGTTACAGGAAGACCTATGCTTTTAAAGAATTCTGTAATTCTTCTTATTCCTTCCAGTGCAATGGCTTCCTCATTGTCGAAAGATAAATTTACATCCCATACTCTTACTGCAAACTGAACAAATCTCTTTATATTGTGCTTATATACATATCTCATCCATGCAGGGAATATTATTGAAAGCCCGGCACCATGAGCAATGTCATATATGGCACTTAATTCATGTTCAATCTTATGAGATGCCCAGTCTTCAACTCTTCCAGTACCCATAAGTCCATTATGTGCCAAAGTGCCTGCCCACATAATTTCGGCTCTGGCATTATAATCTTTAGGATTTTTTAATACCAAAGGAGTATTGTTAATAATAGTTTTTAATGCAGCTTCAGAAAGTCTGTCTGTTAAATCCACATTTGGCTCATTTGTAAAATATCTTTCCATAATGTGAGCCATCATATCACAGGCACCGCAGGCAGTCTGATAAGCTGGAAGTGTAAATGTAAGCTCTGGATTAAGAATCGAAAAAACAGGTCTTATAAGATCAGAGTTAATACCTTTTTTAAATAATCCCTGTTCATTTGTTATAACAGAACTATTGCTGGCTTCTGTTCCTGTAGCTGGTATAGTTAATATGTCTCCAACAGGAAGAGCTTTAGTTACCTCCTGCTTTCCAGTGTAAAAATCCCATACATCTCCATTATAAGGCACTCCTACAGCAATAGCCTTTGCAGTATCTATTACGCTGCCTCCTCCCACACCAATAATAAAGTTAATATTATTTTCGCGGCACAGCTTTATACCCTGATATACAAGGCTTAAACGAGGATTAGGCCTTATGCCTGAAAGTTCAGTATAATTAACATTGCTATGCTTTAAAGAATTAATAACTTTGTCATAAACACCTGTTTTCTTAATGCTGCCTCCTCCATAACAAAGAAGAACATTGCTGCTGTACTGTTTTACCTCATTACCTAAAAGGCTTTCAGTATCTTTTCCAAATATTATTTTAGTTGGACTTATAAATGTAAAGTTTTGCATATAATCACTCCTTATTGATAATTACTTTTACCTATATTATAATCTATATATACACTATAACTTGTTTTTTACATGATGTTAAAATATTATTAATAATATAGGTTTATAACATACTTATATTCTTTAAAATACAAAAGGAGAAGTTTTATGAAAGAACAAAAAAAACCACCAAAGTCCATAGTAGTTTACTATGTGGCGGTGCTTATAATCACATTGATGCTTAACTCTGTAATAGTTCCCTGGTTTACAAATCAAGAGGTTACACAAGTGGACTACGGAACATTTTTGTCTAAAGTTGATAAGAAAGAAGTAAGCAAAGTTGATGTTCAGGACAACCAAATAAGGTTTGAGGCAAAGGACAGCAGTGGTAAAGATGCCATATATGTTACTGGAGCCATGAATGATCCTGATTTGGTAAACAGACTTAAAAATTCGGGAGCACAGTATTCCAAAACTATACCTAAGGAAAATTCCCCATTGGTTAATTTTATTTTTAACTGGGTTCTTCCAATATTCCTATTTGTTGGAATAGGACAATTATTTGCCGGAAGAATAGGAAAGAAAATGAATGGAAATAACTTTATGTCTTTTGGTAAGGCCAATGCAAAAGTATATGTAGAGAATCAGACAGGTGTAACTTTTGCAGATGTGGCAGGGCAGGATGAGGCTAAAGATGCTTTAACTGAGATAATTGATTTTCTTCATAATCCTATGAAGTACTCAGAAATTGGAGCAAAGCTGCCAAAGGGTGCTCTGCTTGTTGGACCTCCAGGAACAGGTAAAACTCTTCTGGCAAGGGCAGTAGCAGGAGAAGCAAAGGTTCCTTTTTTCTCGATTTCAGGTTCAGAATTTGTTGAAATGTTTGTTGGAATGGGTGCAGCAAAGGTTAGGGATTTATTCAAGGAAGCAGCTGCTAAGGCACCATGTATAGTGTTTATAGATGAAATTGATACAATTGGTAAAAAACGTGATAGTGGTGGTATAGGAGGCAACGATGAACGTGAGCAGACATTAAATCAGCTGCTTACTGAAATGGACGGCTTTGATGGAACTAAAGGTGTTGTTATTCTTGCAGCAACAAATAGACCAGACACCTTGGACAAAGCATTATTAAGGCCAGGACGTTTTGACAGAAGGATTCCTGTTGAGCTTCCTGATTTAAAAGGACGTGAAGCCATATTAAAGGTTCATGCTAAAAAAGTTAAAATGGAACCTGATATAGACTTTAATGCTATAGCAAGATCAACATCAGGTGCTTCCGGTGCAGAGCTTGCCAACATGATAAATGAAGGTGCGCTAAGTGCAGTTAGAAACGGCCGTGCCCTTGTAAATCAAACAGATTTAGAGGAAAGTGTTGAAGTTATAATTGCAGGATATCAGCGTAAAGGTGCTGTTATTTCACAAAAAGAAAAAGAAATTATTTCATATCATGAAATAGGACATGCTATGGTTGCAGCAAAACAGACCAATTCAGCTCCAGTGCATAAAATTACAATTATACCAAGAACATCAGGAGCACTGGGCTATACCATGCAGGTGGAGGAAAGTGAACATGTACTCATGACAAAGGAAGAGGCATTTAATAAAATTACCACATTTACAGGCGGTCGTGCGGCTGAGGAACTTATTTTTGGGAACTTTACATCAGGTGCTTCCAATGATATTGAACAGGCTACAAAATTTGCCAGAGCCATGGTAACCCGACTTGGAATGAGTAAAAGTTTTGATATGATGGCACTGGAAACTGTAAATAATCCATATCTGGGCGGTGATACTTCACTTATGTGTTCAGCTGAAACTGCATCTAAAATTGATACTGAGGTACTTGAAATAATCAGAAAAGCCCATGAAAAGGCTATGAATATCCTAAAAGATAATATTGGTAAACTACATGAACTGGCACATTATCTTATGGAAAAAGAAACTATAACAGGTGAAGAATTTATGGAGATTCTTTCTAAATAAATATATATAATTTTATGATGGAAGGTGAATATTTTGGAGGTTATAGAAGCAATCAAAACCAGAAGATCTATAGGTAAAGTTAAGGATGCAGAGGTGCCAAAGGAATTAATTAAAGACATAATTCAGGCTGGAACCTGGGCACCTAACAGATATCTAACTGAACCATGGAGATTCTTTGTTATAAGTGGTGATGGGAGAGAGAAGCTTTCAAAGGTCCTGGAGGAAATAGCTGTTCAGTCTATAGAGGACCCAGACAGTGAAGAAGGTAAGAAAAAACTTCAGAAGGAAAGGAATAAACCTTTTAGGGCTCCTGTTATAATTGCAGTGGCAGCAGAGGTTACTGAGAATGAAAAGGTAATAAGACTTGAAGAGCTGGGAGCTGTTTATGCAGCTGTTGAAAATATGCTGCTTGCAGCTCACGGAATGGGATTAGCAGCTTACTGGAAGACTGGGAAAGCCTGTTACTCACCTAAAATGAAGGAGTTTTTTGGGCTGAAGGATAAGGATGAAGTATTAGCATTTATATATCTTGGATACGCTGATATGGATAAAAAGCCCCCTCACAAAACACCTGCTGATGAATTGACAAAGTGGATAGAATAGAAAAAAACTGGAGTGATATTATTATTGGTATCACTCCAGTTTTTTTCTATATTTTTTAATAATTATTCAAAAATTATGTTAAAAAATAAAAGAATAAATATAATGAGAACTGCGAAATATAATTGTGTGTCACATTTATTTTATTAAAGGAGTGGTTATATTGGACGAAAAAAATAAAAAGGTTCTGGAAAGCATATATACAAAAAGTAATGATGTAGAGATAGGTGAGGAACTGGGCAGCCTTAAAGTTCAGCTTAATGAAATGGAGAACACATTGAATCAGCTTAAATCAACTACATTATCTTCAAATCAGAGCCAGGGAGTGCAAAATCAGCAGTCACAGCAAAGTCAGCAGGGGCAGCAAAGCCAGCAGACAGCAAACCAGCTTTTGCAGCAGATAGATAATTTTAGGAAGCAGGCACAACAACAGCAGCAGCAATCCCAGCAGCAGCTGCAGCAATCTGTTCAGCATGCACTTAATTCATTAAATCAGGCTAACCAGCAGATTTTATCAAATCAGGTTCTTAACCAAATGAACCAGATAATAGATCAGGCTCAGCATCAATTAACTCAAATGGGTCAGCAAGGGCAAATGAATCAGCAATATGGTCAGTTTGGACAAATGGATCAGCAGGGACAACAGAATATGGAACAAAACAAACAAATAAAGCAGTAAAATTAGAGGTGAGCAGCTATAATCTGCTTACCTTTAAAAGATTTAAAGATAAATTAAAAATTTTATGCTTTTATGATTTGCTTTACTTGAAAAATAGTAGTATACTTAATTAATGCTTAAATAAATCGTAAATAATTTAAACAAATATATTTTAATTAGTTCTTTATTAAAATAATGTTCTGATTTCGAAATTTTATTGCTGAATTATTACAATGAGTTTAAGAAAAAAAAGATTTTGGAGGTACACAATTAATGAATGGTACAGTAAAATGGTTCAATGCTCAAAAAGGATACGGATTTATCACAGGTGAGGATGGAAATGATGTGTTCGCACATTATTCACAAATAAAGTTAGAAGGTTATAAATCACTTGAAGAAGGCCAGAAGGTTTCTTATGAAGTAGTTAATGGACCAAAAGGACCACAAGCAGAAAATATTACTGCTGTAAAATAAGAAAAACATTTACCCCTTAAATAATTAATTATTTAAGGGGTATTTATTTGCTTAAAATTAGAATGATAAAAAGTTAAGAAGATAACTACATATCTTCCTGCTTTATATCAGAATTTATTTATGATTCTTTGCAGCTGCTTCTGTTTGAATATTTACATGTTTTACAGTGACTTGTACAGGATTCCAGATGAATCATTACCTCTGTATCCTTAAATGAGTTTTGAAGATCAATTTCTATTTCATCACATATATCATGAGCTGCTTTCACAGACATATTCTCAGGCACAACCAGATGTAAATCAATATAATATGTACTGCCTGATTTTCTTGTTCTAAGGTCATGAAAGTCGCAGTATACACTGTTGTATTTAGCTATTACATGCTCTATAACATTTATATCCTCATCTGAAAGTTTAACATCTAATAAAGGATTAAAGGCTGATTTTAAAAGTTCATAGGATTCCTTTAAAATAAATAAAGCCACCAGTATTGCAACTATAGGGTCTAAAATATTAAGCTTTGTTATCCAGATTAAAAGTAATCCTAGTCCAACGCCTAAAGCCGTGTATACATCAGTTCTAAGGTGAAGAGCATCTGCTTCAAGAGCTATGGAATCCTCCTGCTTAGCTATTTTATATAATTTATTTGAAACCCAAAAATTTATTGCTGCAGAAATGAACATTACTATGAATCCTATTGCAAATGACCCAGCTTCTTCACCAGGATGCAAAATTTTCTTAATGGATTCTTCTATTATAAGTATGGCAGCTGCAAAAATTAATAAAGCTTCTATTACTCCGGAAATATTTTCAACCTTTCCATGGCCGTATGGATGATTGGCATCAGCAGGTCTTGAAGAAATCTTTACAGAAAAAAAGGCTATTACTGATGCTGCTAAATCCATTGTTGAATGAATGGCCTCTGATATTATGCTTACAGAACCTGTGGTTATGCCAACCGTAAATTTCATTAAAAGCAATACTGAATTTGATGCTATAGAAAGTCTTGCAACTTTTGTTTTACTGTTCATTGGAATCTCCTCCATAAGATGGTTCTATTATCATTTGATAAAAAATATAATTTTATACACTTGTTTTTAAATATTACATATATTATAATATAAATATCTCTTTGCACTGCATACAAATCTACAGTACAAACTGAGCAGGCGATGAATCCAAAGGGTTCGTGGGGCTGGGCTGAAACAGCAACAGATTGAATTATTCACATCTGTGGGACAGTAGTATGTTCCACAGGTGTTTTTTTATACAATTTTAGGAACATATACTTAGAAATTTGCAATGCCATAGAGCTATCTTATTAATTCTTTAATTATTAAATTAGGAGGTAACTATTATGACAGAACGTGAAAGCACATCTTTATTTCAAGGGCTTACAAATGAACAGGCCCAAAAGTTACAGCAGAAATTCGGAAAAAATCAAATTACATCTGAAAAAAAACAAAGTTTCATTAAAAAGGTCTTTAATATTATCAAAGAGCCAATGTTTCTTCTATTACTTGCAGCAGCAGTAATATACTTTATACTTGGTGAACCACGTGACGGAATAATTATGCTTATTTTTGTGGTTGGTATCATAAGTATAGATGTGATTCAGGAATGGAAAACAGATAAAACTTTAAATGCTTTAAAGGATCTGTCAGCGCCGCACATTACTGTAATCAGAGAAGCAAAAGAACAGCAAATTGCAAGCACTGATCTTGTACCAGGGGATTTAATGATGATTGCTGAAGGAATAAAGATTCCGGCAGATGGAGATATAATTAAATTCAGCGATTTGTGCATTGATGAATCTACGCTGACTGGTGAGTCTGAAGGAATCTGGAAACAGTCAATTTATGAATCTGAAAAAGATAATAAAGACTATTGGAAAAAGTACCGCTGTTATGCAGGTACTTTGGTTATTCAGGGTACTGCAGTAGTTAAAGTTGACAAAATCGGGGGCTCAACTGAATATGGAAAAATAGCTGCAAATATTGCATCTGCTCCTGAAAAACTTACTCCTTTGCAAAAGCAGACAGGTAAACTTGTAAAAACCTGTGCTATTATTGCAGGAGCATTATTTGTATTAGTAAGTGTTATTACCTATTTTAATATACCTGATCATGCACTTAAGGATAGAGTTATTGAAAGTATACTATCAGGTATTACACTTGCCATGGCTATGATACCAGAAGAATTCCCGGTTATATTAACTGTATTTCTTTCAATGGGAGCATGGAGGCTGGCCAAAAAAAATTCCCTTATAAGAAAACTTCCTGCAGTGGAGACTTCAGGAGCAGTTTCTGTACTATGTGTTGATAAAACCGGTACAATTACTATGAATCAGATGACTGTCCAAAGTACCTGGGCAGCAGATGGTGATACTAATTCCCTTTGCGAAATTATGGGCCTTGCCTGTGAAACTGAAGCTTATGACCCAATGGAAAAGGCAATGCTTGCACACTGTGAGAAACTGGGGATTTCCAAAGATCATATATTTGGAGGGGATTTGCTTACAGAATATCCTTTTACCAATGAGCTTAAGGCCATGGGACATGTATGGAGGCATGATGGAGAAATTATTATAGCAGCAAAAGGTTCTCCTGAAAGAATCTTATCAATATGCAATTTAACAGAGGATGAAGCTAAAACAGCTGAAGATAAAATAAAAGAAATGTCCATGCAGGGATTAAGAGTAATTGCTGTAGGAATCATGAAGCTTGACTCTGAAACTCAGATACCTGAAAAGATTACAGACTGCAGTTTAACACTAAGCGGACTTATAGGCCTTGCTGATCCTCCAAGACCCTCTGTAAAGCAGGATATAATAAGCTGCACAAAAGCTGGTGTGAGAGTAGTAATGATAACAGGTGATAATGGAATAACTGCAAGCTCAATAGCAAAGCAGATTGGAATGCCAAATAGTGATAAAATCATTACAGGTGATGAGATTAATAACATGAATGATAAAGAACTTCGTGAAAAGGTAAAATATATAAGCATTTTTTCCCGTGTGGTACCAGAGCATAAAATGCGTATTGTAAAGGCCTTCAGACAAAATGGAGAAGTTGTTGCCATGACAGGAGATGGAGTAAATGATGCTCCTGCATTAAAATATGCTGATATTGGAATTGCTATGGGTAAAAGAGGTTCAGAAGTATCAAGAGAAGCAGCTGATTTAATATTAATGGATGATAACTTTTCAACTATTGTGGATACCATTAAGGATGGAAGAAGAATATATGATAATATAAGAAAAGCAGTAGGTTATGTTTTTGTAATTCATATACCCATTGCATTTGCATCTCTCCTTGCTCCATTCTTAAAAATCAACCCCGCAAGTCTGCTGCTTCTGCCTATACATGTGGTACTGCTGGAACTTATTATTGATCCAACATGTTCTATAGTACTTGAACGTCAGCCTGCGGAAATTAATATTATGGAGCGTAGTCCAAGGAATCCTCATGAGGAAATCCTTACTTCTTCAATCCTTATTAAGAGCATTGTTCAGGGAGTCATAATATTTGCAGCATCTTTTGGCACCTACTACACGTTTTTGCTTAAGAACCCTGGTAATGCAGCTTTAGCCAGAACCATGGGACTTTCCATAATTATTATTGCTAATTTATTTTTAGTTCAGGTAAATAGTTCCAGCCACGAATATGCTTTTAAGTCTATTCATAGGCTTTATAAAGATAATGTAATGTGGGCTGCAGGTATTGGAACAGTAGGTGGATTATTATTAATGCTGTATACACCTTTAAGCAGTATTTTAAAACTTGCACCGCTGTCTTTTTCACAGTTTATCACAGTAGTATTAATTGCAGCTGCATCAGTATTCTGGTACGAAATAGTGAAAGTTGTCGAATGTAACCAGGCAGCACCCGATAATCGTCGAATGTAACCAGGTAGCAAGACTGCAATATTTGTTGAAGAGCAGTAATTAGATTTTAAATTAATTAATCTAATTACTGCTTTTTTCTTATTATTGAATTAGTCAGGTTTTACCACATTGTTAAGGAAGTAAATGGGGCGCTGAAAGTATTGATACATAAGGATGAAAACGTTATAATAAATACATAAAAGTTAAAATGTGTAAGAGGTGATATTTAGTGGATAGGATTTCAAAGACACTGGAGATTTTGCTAAATAGTAATAATTTTATATCAGCAGATTTTATTGCGGAAAAATTAAAGGTGTCTAATAAAACTATCCGAAATGATTTTTCTAAGATTGAAAAAATTGTCAATGATGCAGATTTAAAGTTCAATAAAAAACCTGGAGTTGGAATAGCTATTGAAGGCAGCGAGGAGAAAAAACTGGAGCTCATGAACAGCATAAAAATTAATGTAAATGACATAGAGCCATATTCTCCTGAGGACAGATTTAATTATATTTTAAAGGTCTTATTTATGAGCAAGACATCGGTTACCATGAGGGAACTTTATAAAAACTTATATATCAGCCGGGTAACACTTCAAAAGGATTTAAAAAAAGTGGAACACTGGCTGTCAGAGTTTAACCTTACTCTCGTAAAAAAAACTAATTACGGCATGAAAATAAATGGAAATGAAGAGGATTGGAGAAAAGCCATTGCCAGCCTGCTGGAAAGCAATAGGGGCTATGATGGGCTGAAGGAGATAATTTACGATGATTACCAGGGGAAAATTGATTATAAATCAATATGCAAGTTAAAAGAGCTCATTAACATTGATTATAAAGTTATTGAGAAAATAGTAGCTGATGCAGAGGCTAAATTGAAATTTAAGTTTTCAGATGAGGCATATGTGAGTTTGGTTATACATATTGCAATTGCTGTGAAAAGATTAAAGGAGAAAAAGGACATTAAGCTTTCTGATGAAATGCTTAAAAGCCTAAAAGAAAATGAAGAGTACGAAATAGCTGTACAGATTGCGCTTGATATAGAAAAATCATTTGATGTTAAAATACCTGAATCAGAAATAGGATATATTTTACTTCACATCCTTGGTACCAAGCTTCTGGAAGGGAAAAATGATAAATTGTCCATTAATTTTGACAATCAAAGTGAAAATAAATTAGCAGTTATTATGGCAAAAGAGATAATTAATATATCCGGAAGAGCTCTTCATATAAATTTCACCAATGACAGGCAGCTGTTAAATGGATTGATACTTCATCTCAGGCCTACAATAAACAGATTAAAGTATGGACTTACCCTCCGTAATACAATACTTAAAGAAATCAAGGAAAATTATATTGAAATATTTGGAGCAGCATGGATGACAAATACTATATTTGAGAGATACCTTGGCTTAACAATGCCTGAGGATGAGATTGGATATATATGTCTTCACTTGGCGGCTGCTGTAGAGAGAAACAAAAATCCTCTCAAGGCGTTAGTGGTGTGTGCCAGCGGCATTGGTACATCCCAGTTTATTTCAGCAAGGCTTGAAAGAAGCTTTAAACAGATAGACATTGAGGATGTTATTTCAATTATTGAGTTAAAACACAGGAACCTTAAGGATATTGATTTAATAATTTCTACTGTTCCTGTAGAATGTATTAAACCTGTGTTAATGATAAGTCCTCTGCTGAACCATAACGATATAAGGAGGATAGAGCTTTTTGTGGAAAAATCACATAAAGATGATATAAATGATTATTCAACTCATGAATTTATAAATAAAGACTTTATTAAAATTAAAAGCTGCTCAGAGAACAAAGAAAAATTGATTAAGGATATGTGCAGTGACCTGCTAAATTCAAACTACATTGAAAAAGGATTCGTGGACAGTGTGCTGAAAAGAGAAGAAATTTATTCAACGGAGATAGCATGGGGAATTGCACTGCCTCATGGAGATCCCCAATTTGTAAAAAAATCATGTCTGGCAGTAAACATATTAGAAAATCAACTGGATTGGGGCAGAGAAAATGTTGATACAGTATTTCTTCTCTGCATCAGCATGGAGGATAGAGGAAAATTAAAAAAGTGGATGAGAGGCTTATATAATTTTTTAGAAATTGACGAAAACAGAGTATTTTTAAAGAATGCAAAGAGCAGTGAGGAAATTTATAACATAATGGAGGAGTTTATAGATGTTGATTGATAAGAATCTTATAGTAATAAACATGGATGCAAAGGACAAAAAGGAAGCAATAAATAAATTAATAACCTTAATAAAAAATGAAAATAAAATTAATTCCGAAGAGGATTTTTTGAAGTGTGTATTAAAAAGGGAAAATGAGTTCAGCACTGGTGTAGGCAACGGCATTGCTATTCCACACGGCAAATCCGAAACGGTTAATGAGGCAATCGTGGCATTTGGAAAGCTTAATAAAAAAATAGACTGGAACTCTATAGACAATGAATCAGTTGATTTAATATTTCTTCTTGGGGTGCCTGAGAAAAACACAGAAAATCTTCATTTAAAGATACTTGCCCAGCTTTCAAGAAAACTTATGGATGAAGGTTTTGTAAAACAGTTAAGGGATGCAGACACTGAGCAGGAGGTTTACAGCCTTCTCTGCCATATTGAACAGGCCTGAAAAAAGATTCAAAATCCTTTGAAAATTGCTTTTGAAGGGTTTTAAATAAAAAAAATAAAGTGGGTATATTAATTGAAAGACGAGCTTAAAAGACTTCGTGAGTATTTAATGACAGGCGTTTCCTACATGATACCTATCGTAGTTATAGGTGGTGTCCTTATTGCTTTTTCTATAGCTCTAAGCGGAGTACAAGAAGGTAAGGGTGCTGTGGTTACAGCTCCAGTATTAAAGAATATGATGGACATTGGCTCTGCTGCATTTTCTTTAATGGTGCCAATATTAGCAGGATTTATAGCATACGGTATAGCGGACAGACCTGGTATAGCACCTGGTATGGTGTGCGGTGTTTTGGCTAATAACATTAAGGCAGGTTTTTTAGGAGGCATAATAGCAGGTTTGTTAGCTGGATATATTGCCAGATGGATAAAAGGATGGAAGGTTAATAAAAATCTTAGACCAATAATGCCTATTTTCGTTATTCCATTATTAACTTCATTAATTGTAGGCGGACTTATGATATATGTTTTAGGAGCACCAATAAGTGCATTAATGATTAGTATGACTAATGGATTAAAAAGCATGAGCCAGGGAAGTTCTGTAATTCTTGCATTAATTATGGGTGCAATGATTGCCTTTGATATGGGAGGCCCGGTTAATAAGGTTGCTTTTATGTTTGGATCTGCCATGATTGCAGAAGGTATATCAACTGTTATGGGACCAGTTGCAGTGGCAATATGTATTCCACCACTTGGAATGGGAGTAGCAACTCTGTTAGCACCTAAAAAATATACTGAAACCGAAAAAGAAGCAGGTAAAGGTGCACTGGCAATGGGACTTATAGGAATAACGGAAGGAGCAATACCATTTGCTGCAGCTGATCCATTAAGGGTTATACCATCTATAATGGTAGGCTCAGCTGCAGGTGCAGCAGTTGCTGCAATAGGTAAGGTGGCAGACCACGCTCCACATGGGGGACCAATAGTTTTACCTGTGGTAGATAATAAAATCATGTTTATTATTGCTGTTTTAATTGGTATTTCCGTAACAACGGTTATGGTTAACGCTTTAAAAAAACCTGTTTCACAGGAAATTGAGGATAATGAAAACATAGGAATGTAAAAAAATATTATGGAGGATTAATATGAAAATAGTTGCAGTTACAGCATGCCCTACTGGAATAGCACATACCTATATGGCTGCAGAAGCTTTAGAAAAGGCTGCTAAAAAGCTAGGACATCAAATAAAGGTAGAAACCCAAGGATCAATAGGTATTGAAAACAGAATATCTCAAAAGGAAGTGGATAATGCTGATTTAGTAATATTTGCAGCTGATGTAGCAGTAAAGGATGAGAAGCGATTTAAAAATAAACCTATTTATAAGGCAGAAGCTCAGAAGGCTATAAAAAATCCTATTGCTATTTTAGAAGAAGCTTTAAAAATGCTGAAAGGCTGATATTGCCGAATGTAACCAGGCAGCACCCGAAGATTATCGAATGTAACCAGGCAGCACCCGAAAATCGTCGAATACAAACCTATATGATGTAGAAATCATATAGGTTTGTTTTTTTAATTGGATTAAATTGCAAATAATCATGTTTGACACCACAATTTTCCTGTTGTAAAATAACAATTAATAATTGAAAAGTTTATAAAAATTTAATAATTCTTTATTTTCTACAAACTTAAGCATTTATTGATAATTTTAGGGGGTTTTTTAATGAAAAAAATTAGTACAAAGATTATTTCATTAGCTGTTCTAATTGCACTTATATGTGGGACAATTATAAGTGCAACAATGGCTTACAGAAATATTCAGACAAATAATAAGCTTTTATCTATTGAAAAGCAAACCTTAAATGATGATTTTGACATGCAGATAAAAGCGCAGGTAGACACTGCTATTGCAATGCTGGATAGTATTAATAAAAAATATCTGGCACAGCAGATTACACTTGATGAGGCTAAAAAAGAGGGCGCAGATTTATTAAGAGATATAAAGTTTGGGCAGGATGGTTACTTCTGGGCAGATACGGTAGACGGCGTAAATGTTGTACTATTAGGATCCAAAACTGAGGGCACCAATAGAATGAATGCTAAGGATACAAAAGGTAAATATTACATGAAAGAAATAATCAGCAATGGGGAAAAAGAAAAAGGAGGATATACAGAATACTGGTTCCCAAAGTCTGGAGAAACCAAACCTTCATTGAAAAGAGGATATAGCAGACTGTATGCACCATTTGACTGGGTAATTGGTACAGGAAATTACGTTGATGATATTGATAAAGTAATAGCTCAGAAGCAGTCTGATTTCAACAGCAGCTTAGTAAACAGTATAGAAATAAGCATAGCATTACTTGTGGGATCTCTTCTTGTAGCAGCAATTTTTGCTTATATTTTAAGTAAGAAAATTACTAATCCCATATTATCCGTAACTGATCTTGTAAACACTACATCAGATCTTGATTTGGCTGAAGATAATAAGCTTAAGTATATTGAAAATTTTAAAGATGAAACTGGAATAATAGCAAAATCTGTAATTAATTTGAGAAAAGAATTAAGATCAATAGCAAATACTATTAAAGAAAATGCAAAGGAAGTAATGGACAACTCACAGGTATTAAATTCATCTACAAGTGAAACCATGAAATCCATTGGAGAAATCTCTAAAACTGTAGATGACTTAGCAAAAGGTGCTACAAATCAGGCTGCAGCAGCACAAAACGGTGCAGAAGAAGTGGATAAGCTTGCTGAAGAGATAAATGTAGCTGTAAAAAGTTCGGATTTAGTAAAACAGTATTCAAGTGATGTAAAACTTGTAAGTACTGAGGGTATAGAAGTCATGCAGCATTTAATCAATACATTAGAAGAAGAAAATACAGCTGATGCAAGGGTATCTCAGTGTATTAAATTATTATTAGAAAAATCAAATTCCATAGGACAGATAATTGAGGTAGTTGTATCAATTGCAGAACAAACCAATCTGCTGGCATTAAATGCAGCAATTGAGGCTGCAAGGGCAGGAGAATCCGGAAAAGGCTTTGCAGTAGTTGCAGATGAAGTAAGAAAGCTATCAGAACAAACCTCTGAATCAACTAAGAAGATTTCTGATGTTATTGAAGATATACAAAATGAAATAAATAAAGCTGAAGAAAGTATAGTTGCTGGTAATGCAATAAATGAGGACGTGAATAAAGCTGTTGATCATACCAAACAGGCTTTTGAGGCTATTGACGCTACCATTGGTATAGCTTTAGACCAGATTGATGATCTTATAAAAAATATGGAGAATGTTGATAAAAATAAGGAAAATATAATTGAGGTTATCCAATCTGTCTCAGCAGTTTCTGAGGAATCTGCAGCAGCCACAGAACAGGTTTCTGCATCAGTGGAGGAGCAGACCAGTGCCATGGAGGATATATCAAAGAGTTCAGAAAAACTAAAGGAAATTGTAAGTAAGCTAAATCAGGTTTTAAGCAAATTTAAAATGTAACATATATGCAAATTAATAAGCCGCATGTAATGCTTGTAACAGCACTGCATGCGGCTTGAATATTTTGACAGAAAAGTGTATAATATTTGGAAAACAACAGTTTATGTTCGTAAATGTGAAGAGGTAATAAAAATGGATATGGTAAAGACTTATGGAAAATATGTAAAACAAAATATTGATAATCCTTCTAAAGCTACTAATTTATTAAAATTAGGATTTTCCTTTGAGAAATTTTTGGTATCTTCTTTTAAAAATAAAGACCTGCCGCCATCACTTAATTATTTAAATAAAATATGTGTTGATTATATACTTAAGCCCCTTAGGTATCCTGAAAATTCGGCCTTTGTAACTATATTTTCACCAACAGAGCTGCTTCATGCCATGGGCATAAGGCCATTCTTAATTGAGGGATTTTCTTCATTTCTTTCAGGTACACAGTGCGAGGATGCCTTTATAGATTATGCTGAAAAATCCGGCATATCTGACACTCTCTGCAGTTACCACAAAGCTTTTATTGGAGCTGTAGAGGCTAATGTAGTTCCAAAGCCAAGATTTGCAATAACCTCATCTATGATATGCGATGGCAATTTAAATACATGCAGATATGTTTCTAAAAAGTATGATATTCCTTATTACTTCATTGATATACCTTATGAATACAGCAGTGATACAGAATATTATGTTGTAGATCAGCTTCATCAGGCAATACAGTTTATGGAAGATGTAATGAATAAAAAATTTGATGATGAGAAATTTAAAGAAGTAATAAAAATTGAAAATGAATCAAAAAAATATATGCGTAAGTTTTATGAAGAACTCAAATATAAATATTTTCCAAATACCCTTACTCTGGAGATGTACAAGTTATTTACATCCCATCTGGGATTAGGAACTAAAGAAACTATGAATTTTTACAAAATGCAGTGTGAGGACATAGAAAAATATCCTGACTATAAAGGTCAGAGAATTTTATGGAGTCATATAATGCCTTTTTATAGTGATGTATTAAAAAATTATTTGAATTTGAATGAAAATTGTCAGCTTTTGGCATGTGATTATAATTTAGACAATTTAGATGACATGGATTATAACCATCCATACGAGGCTGTTGCAAAAAAACTGCTTCAGAATAAGCTTAACGGTCCATTTAAACATAAAATACAAAATATTATAAAAATGTCTGAGGAATTTAAAGCTGATGGTGTCATAAATTTATGCTCCTTTGGTTGTAAAGAGTGCAGCGGAGGTACAATGCTCCTGAAAAAAGCACTTAAGCAGAAAAACATACCATACTTGTCCATTGACGGTGACGGTGTAGACAGAAGAAATGCCCATGAAGGACAGATAAATACCAGGATGGAGGCATTTATGGAAATACTTGAAAGTAAATCGGGGGTGGCAAAATGATAGGGTACGTTTGTAAGTATACTCCTGTTCATATTATAGAATCTTTTGGAGAACAAGCCATAAAGATAGATCCCCATGTTAGAGGGTTTGATAAGGCTGAGACTATGATGCATCCTAATATCTGCACATATGCAAAAGCAGTACTGGAGCAGTGTTATAAAACAGGTATAAAAAATATAGTTCTTGTAAACTGCTGCGACAGCATAAAAAGACTTTATGATGTTTTAAAAAATGATGATGATTTTAAATTTGTACACATGATAGATGTTCCTAGAAAGAAAAATAAGGCATCTGATTTAATTATGAAAAGGGAGATGCTGGGATTTATAAATGCCATGGAGGAATTTACATCAAAAAAGTTTGATGAAGATAAATTTATAAATATTGTAAATTCGGCACAAATAACGAAGCCAGTAAACAAATCAGATACAAATATTGCAATTATGGGATCAAGAATAAGGAATTCAACTATTAAACAAATAGAGGATACTGGTGCATCTGTAAGTTATAATTTTACATGTACAGGTGATTTTGACAAGTCAACAAAGCTTATGAAAAATCAGGACTATATTTTAAGCTATTCATCATTTTTGCTGAATTCATTTCCATGTTTGAGAATGGTGGACATTGATGAAAGAATAAAAGTTCTAAATGAAAATTTAGATAATATAGATGGAATAATATATCATACCACAAAATTCTGCGATGTATATTCCTTTGAATATGCATCACTTAAGAATTTAGTTTCAGTTCCAATGTTAAAAATAGAAACTGATTATACGGAAGAGAGTAATGGCCAAATGAAAACAAGAATAGAAGCTTTTATAGAAACTATTAAAACAACAAGTAATAAGGAACAAATTCATGAAAATAAGACAAATACTAATAACAGCAGTAAAACTTCAGAAAAAGTACTTGTAGCAGGTATTGACAGCGGTTCTACTTCTACAAATGTGGTAATAATGAATAATAAAAAAGAAGTTTTGTCCTATTCTATAGTGAAAACCGGTGCTAAAAGCCAAAGCGGCGCAGAAAATGCAATGAAGGAAGCATTGAATAAGATTAGTATAGGAATGGATGATCTTTCTAAGATAATTTCAACTGGATATGGACGCATAAGCATTCCATTTGCTGATGAGGAAGTCACTGAAATAACCTGTCACGGCAAGGCTGCATATTTCTTAAATAATTCAGTGAGAACTATAATTGACATTGGAGGGCAGGACAGTAAGGTTATAAAATTAGATGATAAGGGGAATGTAGTGGATTTTGCCATGAATGATAAATGTGCTGCAGGAACTGGACGATTCCTTGAGATGATGAGCAGAACTTTGGAAGTACCACTTGAGGAAATGGGGAAAAGCTCTTTAAATTGGACAGAAGACATTGACATAACAAGCATGTGTACAGTATTTGCTGAATCTGAGGTGGTTTCACTTATTGCACAAAACAAGGAAATCCCGGATATAATTCATGGCCTTGATAAATCAGTTGCAGCTAAAACTGTTTCTCTTGTTAACAGAGTTGGTAAAAAGGATTCCTTTATGATGACAGGCGGTGTTGCAAAGAATATTGGCGTTGTTAACTGCCTTCAGGAAAAGCTTGGAGAAAAGATATTTATACCTGAGGAGCCTCAAATAGTAGGGGCTATTGGGGCAGCACTGACAGCGCTGGAAAAATGTGAAACTGAGAAAGATAATTCATCCTATTGACATTGACGCTGCGTAAAAGTGTATATTAAAACTGTCAGGAGGTGATACCATGGAATATACAGTGCAAAAGCTAAGTAAAATAGCTGGTGTCAGTACAAGAACACTAAGGTATTATGATGAAGTTGGAATTCTTAAGCCGGCAAGAATTAACTCTTCAGGATACCGTATTTATGGTCAGAATGAAGTTGATAGATTACAGCAGATACTTTTTTATAGGGAATTAGGTGTTAGTCTTAGCAGCATAAAGCTTATAGTTACATCATCAGCTTTTGATGGCAATAAGGCACTGAGAGAACATCGTGAAAAGCTTTTGGCAAAAAGGCAGCAGATAGATCTGCTAATTGAAAATATTGATAAAACCCTGGCGGTTTCAGAAGGAGGAATTAAAATGACTGACAGTGAAAAATTTAAAGGCTTTAAGCAGCAGCTCATAGATGAAAATGAGAAAAAATACGGTAAAGAAATAAGAGAAAAATATGGTGACAATCAGGTTGAAGAATCAAATAAGAAATTTAAAAATATGACTAAAGAACAATATGATGAATTTGAAAAGTTAGGTAAACAGGTACTTGAAACCTTGAAAAGTGCATTTGCAACAGGAGACCCTGCAGGTGAGCTTGCACAAAAGGCCGCTGACTTACACAAGCAATGGCTTTGCTATACATGGCCAAGTTATTCAAAAGAAGCTCATGCTGGGCTTGCTCAAATGTATGTTGATGATGCCAGATTTACAGCATACTATGACAAAGAACAGCCTGGCACAGCTGCATTTTTAAGAGATGCTATCTTGATATACACAGGAATGAATAAATAATTAAAAAAAAGAATTTATAAGGAGGGATTTGCCCTCCTTATTTTGATATAGTATAGTATTATAATAATGGTATTAATAATATTAATAGAGGTAGTTAAATATGTTTAAAAAAAGTTGGAGAAAAAAGGCCGCAATTATTTTTATACTTATTATAGGTGTTTTAGCTGCGGCCTGCAGCAATAATCAAAACAAAGATCATCCTTTGAAGGAAAGTGCAGGTACACAAAACCATGACACCAGCAGCAATACTGGAACTAAAAACACAGAAACTTCAGGCTCAGATAAATCCAATGTTAATTTGGATTATTCAAGCTACAGCGGCACCTGGGTAACTGAAAGTAATTTAAAAAATGATTATAAATATGGTACAGTGGCAGATTTAAATGTAGATAAAAGCGGAAATATAAAAGGGCAGATTGGCAGCTCTACTGAAAATTTAACTCATATTGCAAATGTTGACATTCAAGGCAAAATTGAAAACAATAAATTTACATACAATTTCACTGAGGATAACTGGGGTCACAGTGGTGATATTAAACTTGATTTTAAGGAAAACCAAATTACTTTAACAATAAAATATAATTCAGAAAGCAGTAAGGATAATCTTTGGGGTATTGGAGAGGGTACATTTGACCTTATTAAAAACACTACTAATGTCAAAAGAACTTTAAATAATTTAAAAAGCGGAGGGCTGAAGGTTATTGGCAATCAATGCTTTTCAATAAATTTAGAAAACTATGGAGATGTTAGATTTATTTCAGGCCTTAAAAGAGAAGATGTAAGCGATAATGCAGATTTCTATCTCACAGATTATAACAATAATGTTTTATATAAATTTCCGGATTTTTATGGTAATGGAAAGGGTATGTTTAATGATATAACTGCTATATGTTTTACTGATGTAAATAATGATGGATTAAAGGATATAGTAATTATAGCTTCTTACAGGACTGCAGGAAGTACTTCATCGCCATTTACAAGTATAAGCAGCATTTATTTTCAAAAGGAGAAAGAGTTTGTAAACAATAAAAAATTAGATGACAAGCTTAATAAATCAGGTAATAATAAGGACATAAAATCTGTGCTGAAATTTGCAAAGGAAAATTTATAGATATTACTTTTAATATTTGTTTTTTTGTCTTCATAATTCCCCCACAATTTAATAATATAATAAATTCATAAATAAAGTATGCAGGGAGTGAGTATTTATGATGATTATATGTATAATTTTAATTGTGTTTGCAATATATGCATTAAGCGGCAATATGCAAAATGGAGGTTTTGGTTCAGGAAATGAAGCTCTGAAGATTTTGGAGGACAGATATGCCAAGGGTGAAATAGGCGATGATGAATATATTAAAAAAAGAGATTTAATATTAAAAAAGTAAATATAATCAATAAATTGGCGGTGTTAAATAAAAAACACTGCTTTTTTATTAGCCATGATTTTCACTATGGTATTGTTGTAAAAAAAATAATAAAGTATAATTAACGTAAAAAGCCATAGTTAAGCAGAGGTGTTATTTTATGAGACCAGTGAAAATTATTCATTGCGGGGATTTACATATAGGTTCCACATTTTCAGTTATACCTGAAAAGTCAAAAATAAGGCAGCAGGAATTAATGAGAACCTTTAATACAATAATTGAAATGTGCCAAAGGGAAAAAGCAGATATATTACTTATATCAGGGGATTTATTTGAACAAACTGATATACCTGTTGAAATAAGCAGTTTTGTAATAAAATCCTTTGAAAAGATAAATTATACAAGGGTATTTATTGCACCTGGTAATCATGACCCATATACTGTAGACTCTGATTACAGAACAAAAAAGTGGCCTGAAAATGTATATATTTTTAAAGATAAAATGGAATTTGTTCAATTGGAGGATCTACATGTAAGAGTCTTTGGAGCAGCATTTGTCAACAGTTCCGAAACCAACTGCCTGCTTGGACATGCATTACCAGATGATGATTATATAGATATATGTGTAATTCATGGCGATTTGGTATCCAATGGAAAAACAAGTATTTATAATCCTATAACTAAGGAGCAGATAGAAAAAAGCTGCATGGATTATGTAGCATTAGGACATGTACATAAATATTCCAGAATTCTTAAAGCAGGAAAAACCTGTTATGCATACAGCGGATGCATAGAGGGAAGGGGCTTTGATGAATTAGGAGAAAAGGGAATAATTACTGGTACAGTTGAAAAAAACCGCTGCAAGCTGGAATTCAAACCAATTTGTGAAAGAATGTATCTGGAAGCTGTAGTTGATGTTTCTGGTTCCACAAATCAGCAGGAAATTGCCCAGTGTATTTTAAAAACTATAAGTGCTGAATTTGGGAAAGATTATTCCAGACATTTATATAAAATTAAACTAACAGGTGAGCTGCCTGTTAACCTAAAACCAAGCAATCAGGCCATGTCTGTATGGCTGTCCAATAATTTATTCTTCTATAAAATTTTAGATAAAACCAGTGTGATTACAAATTTAGAAGAGCTTTCTAAGGAAATATCCTTAAAAGGAACTTTTATCAGAAAAATCATGGAGAAAATAAATGATTGCAAAAGTAAATCTGACTATGATGGCGCTGAAAAATACAGAGCGGCATTAAATATTGGACTTAGGGCTTTTGAAGGTGAGGTTAAATACGATGAAAATAACTAAACTTCATATAATTGGATTTGGTAAATTAAAGAACTTTCAAATGGATTTATCACAAGGACTAAATGTTATCTATGGCAAAAATGAGCAGGGTAAAAGCACTTTGATGGCATTTATAAAAGCTGTTTTCTATGGTTTTCCATCATCGGGAAAATCTATATCTGGAAATGAGAGAAAAAAGTACACTCCATGGGATGGCAGTCAGATGGGAGGAACTATTTATTTTGAATATAATGGGAATTCATATTCATTACAAAGAACATTTGGAGTAAGAAAAAGCCTTGATAAGGTGAATTTATGGAATCTTGATAAAGGTGAACAGGTTGAACTGCCTAATAAAACTGAGGTTGGCGAATATTTATTTGAGATTTCCTTAAATACTTTTGAAAATACCACATATATAGGCCAGCTTGGAAATATTATAAATTCTTCAAAGGATAAAAATGGCGAAATTATAAATAAGCTTACAAATTTAGTGAGCACAGGAGAAGAAGACGTTTCCTTTAAAGAAACAGAGAAAAGAATTAAAGAAGCTATGACTGATCTGGTGGCTGCAAGGGGCCCTGGAGGAAAGCTTAATAATGAAAAAAACAACCTTAATGAACTTCAGGAATTAAGAAATACCGCTATAGACAATGATATTAAAAAATCGCAGCTGAAAAGGCATATAGAAGATTTAAAAAATAAAATTCAAGATATAAATGATAAAATAAAATTTCAGTCTGATTTGTATAATCAGCAATGTAATCTTAGAAAACTTCAGGAGCTTAATGTTGTTATTGAAAAGAAAAACATTGTTAATGAAGAAGAAAATAATATTAAAATTATAAGTGAAAAGTTAACCAGGCAGGATTTCAATATAAATGAAGAATATCTTGAAAATATAAAGAAACAGCTTCAATTATTTTTAAAGGAAAGAGAAGTATATAAATCAAAAAAAGAAGATTGTGATAATACTGCTTTAAAATTATCAGAATTAGAAAAAACATTAAATGAGTACACAGGCATAAAGGAAGCTAATATTGAACATATAAGACAGCTTAAAGGTATTATAAGCAATATATCAAATCTGAGCCAAAGTGTTTACGGTATACAGGTTTCTTTATCTAAAGCTGAGGCATCCCTTGCTAATCTTAATTCAGATAAAACTAAATCAGAGTCTTCAGTTAAATCATCCATTGTATTAACTGAAGATGAAATATCCAGGTTATTGTCTGAATCTGAAAATATAAATGATGAAATTAATAAAGCAGAAAAAGCTGTGGAAGAAGCAGATAAAAGAGTAAATAACTTTAACATGCAGGAAACACAGGGCAGACTAATTGAATTAAACAAGGAATTAAAATTATATGAAAATGAAAAAGACAATAAGGAAGCAATAGTAAGCAATCTTTCAGAAAAACATTCTGCTGCCATGGAAAAAAACATTGAGGCCAGGTCAAATGTTAAGTCTGAAGAAGCAGTAGCAAAGGTTAAGCTTGATGCAATAAATTCTGAAATGGAAAAAGAAATTAATAATTTAAGTGGAAATAAAAGCAGTACCAAGGTTGTATTTATAATAGCTTCTATAATAATAGCAGCAGTGTCCATTCTTAGTGGAATTTTTGTTAATCCGGTATTTTATTCAGGTATTATAATTTCAGTAATATTGTTTATTATTGGTGGCAAAAATAATAAGAGTCATAATAAATCAGATAATATTAAGGAACAGCTTAAAAATAATGCTGAGAAAAAGAAGAAGGCTATTTTAAGCAGCATGGATTCTGTAAAAGATGCAGAACACATCTGTAGTAAAGAAGAAGCTGATTTATTAAGTGAGCTTAATAAGGCTGAGCAGGAGCTTCAATATGTAAAGACAAATTTTGATAACATTAAAGCTGAAATAAATATAGAAAATAATAAAATTGAAAAAGTTAAATTAAACCTTGAAATGTCACAACAAAATTTACAAAGAGAATCTGCAATATTAAATGAGAAAAAGAATTTATATGATGAAAAGAAAGTACAGATAGAAAGTGCAAAAAAGAAATTAGATAATGAGAAAATAAAGCTTGCGGAAATATCACTTAAATGGAAAGAATCCATAAATAATGCAGAAGAATTAATTCTATCTATAAAAGATCAATCAGCTTCAGCTAAGGATAAATTAAAAGATTATATTGCAGGCCTAAACATTTTTAATGATTCACAAAGTCCTTCACAGATCATAGATTTTATAAAACAGAGTATTAATGAATCATTAATAAAGTGCGGGTGTAATTCTACTGATGAACTTGTGGAAAAGCAGACAAAATTAAAAAGTTTAACTGAATTAATAAATGATATAAAAAGTGAATTAGAATTAAAAAAACAATCTCTATGTTCAGAAAAAGAATCTGAAACTAAGATGTCAGATAACCTTTTCTCATTAGTTGGAAAATACAAAAAACCCAAGTCAATAGAGGATATAAATAATTATATAAATGAAATTCAGGATTTGCTAAGCATGCAAAAAAAAGCATATTCAGGAAAGCAGATTGCTGAGCAAATTCTGCAAAATGCCCTGAATGGAAGTAGTATTCAAGATGTAGAAATAGAAATAAGGAATACAAGACAAAAATTACTGGAAGTTAATTTTAATATTCTTCCAGATAAATTATCTGATGAGGAATTTAATGATATAAAAGATGTCATAAATTGTCTTCAACAAGAAATGAATGATACTAAAGATAAAATTACAATGAAAGAAGCAGAGTTGAATCTATCATTTAAGGATGCTAAAAGCGTATCCGATATAGATGGCTTAATAAGCAGCGTAAATGAAAAGATTAATGATATGGAATATTATTATCAGTGCCTGGATATTGCATCAACTGTTTTCAATGAAGCCTTTTTGGAAATGCAGAAAAATTTCGGACCAGCATTAAACAGGGAAACCTCTGCAATATTAAATGAAATCACTAAAGGAAGATATAAGGAGCTTTTGGTAGCAAAAAACTTTGATGTATCAATAGCTGATCCTTCTTCCTCAACAATGCATTTATGGGAATACTTAAGTGGAGGAACTGCTGATCAGGTATATTTTTCTTTAAGGTTAGCTATTACAAGATTACTCACTGAAAACAAGGAAAGTATGCCTGTTCTATTAGATGATGCCTTCATGCAGTATGATGATGAAAGAGCATATGAAGCCATTAGCTTTTTAAATTCCTTAGTTAATTCTGATTCAGATAAAAATAATACTTTGCAGCAGGTTATCTTGTTTACCTGCCACAGTAAAATATCTGAATTTGCACAAAGTTTTAACGAAACAAATATGATTTTGTTATCTACTGTCGAATGTAACCAGGTAGCACCCGATAAATGTCGAATGTAACCAGGCAGCACCCGAATTGTGTGATAAGGACGTGATTAAAATAAATAATAAAGAAAAAGTGTTTGATATATTAAAACAGCTTTATATGAATAACAAAAAGGGGATAACTGCAGAAGATATTGCAGGCAAACTTAAAAGCAACAGGGCTAATGTAAGTAATTATTTAAATCAATTGTGTAAGGAAGGATTAGTAGAAAAAATTAAATCAAGACCTGTATATTTTATTCCAATTGACAAAAATAAGTTTATGCAAAGTAATGGTAATTTAAAAGAAAGTAGTTTTTCCACACTAATTGGTAAAAATCACAGCTTAAAAGGAGTTGTAGAAAAAGCTAAAGCATCTATACTATACCCTTCCTATGGATTACATTCCATAATCTATGGCGAAACTGGTGTAGGAAAAAGTATGCTTGCAAAATATATGTATGATTTTTCAATAGAAGCAGGCATAAGAAAAAAGGAATCACCATTTATTACATTTAATTGTGCTGATTATGCTAATAATCCCCAGCTTTTAATGGGGCATATTTTTGGCGTAGAAAAAGGTGCATATACAGGTGCAGAAAGATCTAAGATTGGGTTACTAGAAAGAGCCAATGGAGGTATCTTATTTCTAGACGAAATACATAGACTTCCTCCAGAGGGACAGGAAATGTTATTTACTTTTATAGATAAGGGCACATTTAGAAGAATGGGACAATCTACAGATGAAATTAAATCAGAGGTTTTAATAATATCTGCAACCACTGAGAATCCTGAATCCACTCTTTTAGATACATTTAACAGAAGAATCCCAATGACTATTGAAATTCCACCGCTTAGAGATAGAAGTCTTGTTGAAAGGATAGAACTTGTTAAACATTTTTTTAGATCTGAGTCTGGAAAAATTAATAAACCAATAAAAGTACACAGACAAATAATGAAATCATTACTACTTTATAAATGTAAAAATAATGTTGGGCAACTGCAAAGTGATATTAAGCTTGCTGTGGCTAATTCATATTTAAATTATGTAAGAAATAGTGATGAAATTTTAAATGTTTATTCAAGCTATTTTAATCATAACTTAAGTGAATGGGAAGACAACTATAGAGGAAAAACATATGAAATAGATATTTTAGTGCCAAAAGATCTGGATTATTATATTTTTTATCCTTCGGGAAAAGAAGAAAATTTTACTTTCAAGGCATCAAAGGATGAAGATGGTAATGAAGAGAAAGTTAAGTTATCTCTGGTACGTGAGGGAATAAGAAATAATCTGCTAATCGAAAAGCTTTTTATGGATACAAAGTTTTTCAAACTTTGTGAAAGTATAAGACAAATAATAGAAAATGAATTTTCATTGATATTATCTGAAGGTGAATTTTACTCTATTGCTATATATATTTACTCCATTGTAGATAATGAAATCTGCAGTAACAGTAGGAACAAACCAGATATAAATGAAATAAGACAAAATAATAAAAAAGAATTTAAGGTTGCATTAAAAATTATAAATGAGATTGAAAATGAATATAATGTATTTTTGTCAATAGAAGAGGCAGCTAATATTACATTGCTTATTTCAAATCTGAGGAAAGATGGCAGAAACTCCAAGAGCAATGTTGGCATAATTGTGGCAATGCATGGTGATAGCACAGCATATAGTATGGTTAAAGTAGCTAAGGATTTATTAGGTGAAGGTAACATTTATTCTTTTGATATGAAACTAAATAAAAATTATAAAGAGGTTGTTGATGAATTTAAAGAAACAATAAAAAACATAGAGGCAAAAGATGGTATATTATTATTCACTGATATGGGTTCTCTGAATTCTTTAGACAGCCTTGTTAAGAAAACTTTAAAAGTTCAGGTAAAGACTATTCCTATGGTTACAACACTTATGGTTCTGGAGGCTGTGCAAAAGATTAACATAGGATTTTCTCTTATGGAAGTCTATAATTCAGTAATAGATATGACAAATTACAACCTTGAGAATAAGGCTAATGCTTCTAATAATAAAAAAGATAGTATGATAGTTATAGGATACTGTATAAATAATGGGGTGGATAAAGAAGGTAAAAAAATTATAAAAGGGGAACTGGGCACATATATTAAAGATATTGAGATATTGCTTTTACCTTATAAAAATGAGCAGGACTTTGCAATTAATTTTAATAAACTTATGTATGATAATAATATTATCGCCTTAATTTGTGATTTAACGTTGGATATAAGTGGAATTGAATGTATTAAAAGAAGTGAATTAAAAAATAAAGAAAGCATAAATAAATTAAAAAATCTAATTAAGATTAATGAGGCATACTACGATATAATTGAAGGCTTGAAAAGTTCATTAAGGTATACAAACTACTCAAAAATATTTAAAGATGTGAAGGTAACTATAGATTCTTTATATGAAGCTTTAAATTTAAACAAGGAATATGACACAGTAGTAGGGCTTACAATGCATCTTGCCTTTATGATTGACTCATTGGTTGGTAATAATAGAAAAAGTGAAATATTTCAAAATGAAAAGATAAATAAACATAAAAATGAAATCGATATAATTAAAAAAGAAATGCTTTTGTTAGAAAAAAAATATCACATTATCATTGACAGCAATGAATGCTATGGCATACTATGCATTTTATACGATGACTTGTAAATTAAGCATATTACTAATTGATACAAAATCCCTCAAGTTATGATTGTAATTCATACTTAAGGGATTTTTAATTTAATTCATAAGTAATTTGTGTTTAAAATTTAAATAGATTATGTTAAACACATTTAGTTTTGTTTAAACAGATTCTTATTTGATTAATTAATCAGCAAAATAAGCTGTTTTAGCATGGTATTATTATTTTGGCATAACAATTGCTGTATATATTATCAGAAAGCGAAGTTAGCTTTACTTATCAAATCATTATAAGGGAGTGTTCATAATATGAAAAACAAATTTATACAGGATCCATGGGCAAGAATTAAAACAAGAAATGGACTTAATGGAGATGAGGTAATATCGGGCCTTCAAAAATCAATAAGACGTGGTTTAACTGAGCAGGCATGTGAGTTTGCCTATGAAATGTATATAACATCACCGCAAATGGAAGAAAAACTATGGAGAAGGCTCCTTACCATATCTGTTGAAGACATTGGAATGGGAAATCCTAATGCAGCAATTTTAGTAAATAACTTAAATCAAATGCGTAAAGAATTTACTTATGCTGACGGCGACAGACCAATATATTTTATTCATGCTATTCGCTATTTATGTTCATGTGAAAAGGATCGTTCCAGTGATCTGCTGAAAAATATCGTGATTAAAGGATTTGCCATGGGAAATGTACCTGAAATACCGGATATTGCTTTAGACAAGCATACTGTAAGAGGTGCTGCTATGGGACGTGGCTCATTACATTTTTTAAATGAAGCAAGTATTGTAGTTCCTCAGAAAAAGGTTGATAACGATTATAAAGAACGTTATAGAAAAATTTTAGAGGTTTATGATAAAGACAACGTTGTAGAGTCAGCATTTAAATATGATCCATGGCAATATTAATAATCAAAAAGTTCATATACTATATAGCTCTGTTTATTTAATAAGAAAGGGGTAAAACTAATATGAATATACTTTTAATATGTGCAAATGGCGCATCTACAGGAGTTCTTGTAGAAAAGATGAAAGATTTTACAAAATCACACGAGAAACTAAAGACAAAGGAAATAAATATAGAGGCAACATCTTTTGAAAACCTGCCTAAATATCTTAAATCTCATAATGTAGATGTGGTTCTTATAGGACCGCAGATTAGGTTTAAAGAAGAGGAAGTAGCTGATATATGTAAACCATATTCTATAAAGTCTGCAGTTATAAATACTCAAGATTATGGACGAATGAATGCTCCAGCAGTTTTAAAAATGGCAATTGATTTATTTAAAAATAAGTAATGAAAGGGTAGGGCAAAATGAGTAATAAAAGTATGAAATTCCAGGAAACCCTAAAAAAATATTTGGTGCCAATAGCTGAAAAAATAGATAAGCAGGTTCATCTTCAAGCTGTGAAAGAAGGAATGATGAGCATAGTGCCAATAATCATAATTGGTTCCTTAAGCCTTCTATCAATAGCTTTGAAAAATATGCTGCCAAATGGAGCAGCAAAAGACTTTATAGGCAATAACTTAGGCATATTCATGCTTCCATTTAACTTTACTATGGGAATAATTTCATTGTATTCAGCATTTTTTATTGCTGAGTCACTGGCAAAAAAATATAAATTAAACTCCATCGAAGTAGGAGTTACATCTGTAATTGTACAATTCATATTATGTGCGGAAGTAACAGATGGAGGTATAAAGACAGGATATTTAGATGCACAGGGATTGTTTGTAAGTATATTTGCAGCTTTATTAGTAGTAGAAATTACAAGGTTTATGAATAAAAAGGGATTAGTATTCAAGCTTCCAAAAGAAGTGCCGAATATAGTAATTAAGAGTTTCAACAATTTAATTCCCATGATAGTATGTATTATTCTATTTACCGGATTATCAGTACTGGCTAAAAGCACAACAGGACAACCAGTTCCTAAATTAATCATGACTGTTCTTGCACCTGCAATAAATAGTCTGGACAGTGTTGCAGCGGTAATAATTATTATACTTATTACTCAGTTATTATGGTTCTTTGGACTTCATGGACCTGCAATAACTTCAAGTATATGGATGCCAATAGCAGCAAAGTACATTGCAGAAAATTCAAGCAGGGTAGCAGCTGGTCAAGCTCCAACACACATTTTCACAATGGGCTTTTACTACAGCTTCTTACAAGTTACTGGTTCTGGAATTACTTTAGGATTAGTTATACTAATGATGCGTAGTAAATCAAAGAGCTTACAAAGCATGGGGAAGGTTTCCATAATTCCATCTATATTTGGAATAAATGAACCTGTTATTTTTGGTACACCATTAGTTATGAATCCATTTATGTTTATACCCTTTGTATTTGGACCAGTAGTGGTTGGTATAGTTGACTTCCTGGCATTTTCATCTGGGTTAATACACAAGCCAATACTTGAACCGCCAGGATTTATGCCGCCTGGAGTAGGAGCATTTTTATGTACCTTAGATTGGAAGGCAGTTGTATTGAGTATAGGGGGCATAATTTTTATGACTATAGTTTATTATCCATTCTTTAAGATTATGGAAAAGGAAGAATTAAAGAAGGAAGAAGAAAACGTAGAAAAATTTGATGATGAAAGCTTTGACTTTTAAAATTTTGAGGTGATCAAGTGGAAAACATGGACATAATGAATAAAGAACTTGAACAACAGGTATTTGAAATAATATCACAGGCGGGTGATGCTAAAAGTGATGTAATGTATTCACTAAAAAAAATAAAAAAAGGTGACTATGATTCCGCCAGAGCACTTCTTAAGGAAGCATCATGTAAACTTGAAAGTGCATCAGAAATTCATTTAAAAATATTATCCCAAGCAATGAAAAATCAAAACGTGCCAACAAATTTTCTGCTGGTACATGCTGAAGACCATTTTTCAAATGCTTCTTTTGCCCATTCATTAGTCAGCGAGTTAATTGACATATTTGAAGTAATGGATAAGAGAAAGTAATTTTTAAGGAGGCGCATAAAATGAAGAAATATAATGTAACTATTATTGGAGCTGGAAGCGGATATACTCCTGGTGTTGTAAATAGTCTGCTTATGAAAAGAGATAAACTTCCGCTAAATAGAATAACACTTATGGACAATAATGCAGAAAGACTTCATATTATAGGAGACTTTATGGATATCTTAGTAAAAGAAAGAGCGCCAGAAGTTGAATTTGTGCAAACAACAGATAGAAAGACAGCCTTTGAGGGAATGGATTTCCTCCTGGCACAAATTCGTTCGGGATGTTTAAAAATGAGAAGTCTTGACGAAAAGATTCCAATGAAATATGGAGTTGTAGGTCAGGAAACCTGTGGACCAGGAGGATTTGCCTTTGCTATGAGGGAAATACCTGAAATGATTTCAATTGCTAAGGATGTAGTCAAGTATGCTCCGGATGCATGGATAATAAATTATAGCAATCCTACGGCTATTGTGGCTCAAGCCATAAGAAAGAAAGTACCTGAAGTAAAAAATATTTGTATTTGCGATGTTCCGCCATGGCAGCAAAAAGATATGGCTTATATGTTAGGCGGAAAGCCAGATGAATTTCAATATACTTATTTTGGCTTAAACCACCTGGGATGGTTTACCCATATGTATGATAATCATGGAAATGATAGATTACCTGAGCTTATAAATATGATAAAGGAAAATGGATTAAAATCAGCGGAATACACAGACCCCTATTGGAAAAAGACAGCTGAAAGGCTGAGCCAGTTTGTTGGACATTTTGATGATGCTTTGCCAACCAGCTATTTACAATACTATTATTATGCGGATGAAATGTTTGCAGAAGAAGATCCAAATTACACCAGAGCTGATTACTGTATAGACCATAGGGAAAAAGAAACCTTCAATTTATGTAGAGAAGGAGTAAAAAAAGGCACAGCAGCAGGTAATAATCTTTCAGATACAATTCATGGGGACTTTATTGTGGATATTGCTTCGGCTATAGCCAATAATACAAATGAAAAATTTATTATAAATGTGCCAAACCACGGTGTTATTTCTAATTTTTCCAATGATTCAATAATAGAATGCACTGCAATAGTGAATGCCTCTGGATATGAGCCAATTGCAGTTGGAGAAATTCCAACATTTCAAAAGGGATTAATGGAAGTTGTGAATGCATACGAAAAACTAACAGTTGAAGCAGCTTTAGAGGGCTCTTATCAAAAGGCATTAAAAGCATTGACATTAAACCCAATTATTCCTTCTGTTCATGTTGCAAAGAAAATACTTGATGATTATATAGAAGTAAATAAAGAATATTTCCCAGAATTAAGATAAGAATACACATATATAAAAAGATAATGGCTGCTAAATAGTTTAGTAGCCATTGTTGTTAAGTGCTGGGCAAGGAGGCTATATATGATAAAAGAAAATATAAAAAGTAAAATTATATTGGCATTGGCAGGTGTTGTAATCTTAGCCTTTGCAATAGCATTGTTAATAAAAGTAGGTTTTGGGTTAAGTGCCTGGGATGCTTTTTACGCGAATCTTGCCGTTGCAACTGGATTAACATTTGGTTTTTTTAGTTATTTTATGGGTTCAATATTGATAATGATAAATACTGTAATATCACATAAAAAATATAATTGGAGTGCACTGTTAATATCTTTTTTAATTGGCAATTGTGTAGATATATTCAACAAGATATTTGCAAATAGTTTTAACCTGCAGTCATTTATAGCACGGGTAATTATCTTTATTATAGGAATAATAATTTACGGGTTAGGTGTTTCCCTTTTAATATACAGCGGGTTACCATCACCACTTGAAGAATTCCAGTTTGCAATTCAAAAATTATCCAAAGTATCAATAGGTACCTCTAAATTCCTTTCAGATTTTACTGCACTTATTTTGGCAATTATTGTTGGAATAATTTCTAAAAAGGGCTTAGGACAAATAAGTATTGCTACAATAATCATAACTTTATTAGTGGGCAAAGTAGTAGGGACATGGATAACAGCTTTGACTAAAATAAACTTAAAAGAAAAAATAATAAAAATTAAATGAGATAAGATATTTATTGAAGCTGCTGTTTGAATGTGGTATAATTCAACAGAAATTATTGTCGAATGAGCAACCGATTTATGTCCTAAAGAGAGAGGTAGGAAAATAATGTATAGTGAAGAAATACTAAAGAAAGCTGAAGAAATAAGTGATATTTTAATATCCATAAGACGAGATTTACATGCTTATCCAGAGATAGGCCTGGAAGAAATAAGAACATCAAAAATTGTAGCAGATTATTTGTCAAATCTTGGACTGGAAGTTCAAAAAAGTGTTGGAAAAACAGGTGTAGTTGGACTGCTTAAAGGTAAAAATCCCGGAAAAACCGTTATGCTTAGAGCTGATATGGACTGCCTAAAAATAAGTGAAAACTGCAATTTTCAGTACAAATCCAGGAGGCCTGGATTAATGCATGCCTGCGGTCATGATATTCATACCACATGGCTTCTTGGAGCAGCAATGATTTTGGCCCCAATGAAGGATAAGATTAATGGAAATATTAAATTTGTATTTCAGCCAGCAGAGGAAGTATCTGGCGGAGCTAAAATGATGATTGAGGATAATGTACTAGAGAATCCTCATGTGGATGCAGCATTTGGTGCCCATGTATGGCCTTATATAGAAGAAGGTACTGTTGCCATTAAGGAAGGATCATTTATGGCAGCTTCAGATAATTTTAAGCTAAGTATATTTGGAAAAGGCGGACATGGTGGTCATCCTCAAAGATGTATTGATCCAATTTCATCAGCCTGTGAAATATACATGGCACTTCAGACCATAATAAGCAGAAGAGTAAATCCGCTTGAACCAGCAGTAATAACAGTAGGCAAGTTCCATGCAGGAACAGCACATAATGTAATTCCATCTAAGGTGGAAATGGAAGGCACAATAAGAACATTGACTAACGAAACAAGGCATAGTATATACGATATGATGCTGAATATATTTAAGGGGATAACCAGTGCCAATGGATCCAGCTTTGATTTTAAATATATACCTTATCATCCTCCTGTTGTAAATGACAAAAATTTAACTGAAGTTGTATTAACAGCAGCTAAAAAAATAGTTGGTGAACATAAGGCAAAAAGAGCTGAAAGAGAAACCATGGTAGGTGAGGATTTTTCCTACTATCAGCAGAATGTACCAGGAGCATTTTTCTGGTTTGGAAGTTATAATGAAGAAATAGGAGCGGTTAATCCTCTTCATAGTGAAAAGTTCTTTGTAAATGAAGACATTATACACACTGGAGCAGCAGTGCTGGCCCAGTGTGCAGTGGAATATTTGTCGAATGTAACCAGGTAGCACCCGATTTATGTCAAGTGCTACCAGGTAGCACCCGAAATTTGCAGAATATTACCTGGCGTATAGTAGTTTATTCATAAATATTGCTATATTCCAGGTTTAATTCTTCTTTTGTAGTTATGCCTTCATCTATTGCATTTTGCCTTAATATTAGGTAAAGCTGCGCATAGGTTGAATCAACATATGGGTGTACAAATAATGTTCCTATAATAAGAGCTAAAAAGCCAAGTATATACCATCCTAAAAAAGAAAGATCCAGTACAAACATATTCCATTTATGACCATCTGTCATTTTAATACTTAGATCGATTGCTTTTTTATAATCCAAGGTTGGATTATCTGCCAGTATATAGGGTACCATGTTATAAGCATATGACTTAATTATGCCAGGTATTATCAATAACAATGTCCATAGAATGGTAAATATATCCCTAATTAACATAGTGAATAGAACATTTAGATATCTATCCTTTTTAAAGCAATACCCAAGATAATTTAAATCGCTGCCATTATTTTCTGCAGTCTTGATAAAAAACTTCCTTCCTCCTACCTCAAGCATATATCCAGCAATAACCCTTAAAATTAAAATAAAAAAAGCTGCAGAAGCAAGAAAAAAAGAAATTTTATCAAAGGTTGTAACAACAAAAGGTGGAAATATATTTAAACTAATAAAGCTATTATTATTGTTAGCAGTATTATAATTTAAATTTGTCCTTGGATTATTATAGCCTGTCAGTGCTATTAAAATTATGAAACTTACTAGGAATGATTTCCAATAGTTTGTCCTTAGAACATTTCTTGCCTTCTCCTTAATGAAAGCTCTAGTCCACATCTTTTTACCTCCATAAACATATTTATAATATTAATATGTAAATATAATAGTATTATACTATGTTTAGGTTATCATATGTGTTTTTTTAGAAAATATCTTATAAGTCGAATATTACCGAATGTAACCAGGCAGCACCCGAAATAAATCGAATGTAACCAGGTAGCACCCGAAATTTGTCATTAACAAAATCAAAAAAACAATGGATAATACTAAATAATTGTGATACAATAATTCTATATTTTTGAAAGGAGTGGTGTTTTATGAGAAATTTAATAATTACATCTGAAAAATTATATTTTAATAATACTACTCCGGGAAATTTAAATTGAAATAATGTATAATGGGATAATTCCATAATTAATTTGTTAATCTGCCTGGAGTAGTTAGTTTAATTAAAACAAATATTCCGGGTATTTTTATACAAAAAATTAATTTGTGGAGGGAAAGAATGAATAATAATTATACATTAACAGAATTAGGATTAAATGAAAAAATAATAAATGAATTTAATGATAACTTTAATAAAGGACAGCATTATTTAGGCAGAGTTTCTATTCAATACAAAAATTTATATGTGGTTGAAACAGAACAGGGATCTGTCCATGGGAAGATAAATGGGAAAATGTTTTATAATGCAGAGGGAAAGGACGATTTTCCAGCCGTAGGCGACTGGGTGGTCCTTGATAGAAATAATGAAGCAAATGGAGAAGCAGTAATTCAGTACATCATTACAAGAAAAAGCAAGTTTTCAAGGAAAGAAGCTGGAGACAATTTTGAATCACAAATAGTTGCTGCCAATATAGATATATTATTTATATGCATGTCCTTAAACAATAACTTTAATTTGAGAAGAATGGAAAGATATATTAGTGTGGCATGGGATAGCGGCGCAGTTCCAGTAATTGTTCTTACAAAAGCTGATTTGTGCCATGATTATGACATAAATGTCAGCAATGTAAGAAGAAGTGCCATTGGAATTGATGTAGTGGTTACAAGCAATGTTGAAAATTTAGGAGTGGAGAACATAAAGTCATATATGAAAACTGGTATAACAGCTGCTTTCATAGGTTCATCTGGAGTTGGAAAATCCACTTTGATTAATAATCTCTGCGGAAGTGAAATGCTTGATACTGGTAACATAGGTGAAAATGATAAAGGAAGACATACCACAACTCATAGGGAAATGGTGGTACTGCCTGAAGGAGGAGTGGTAATAGATACTCCAGGTATGAGAGAACTGCATGTGCTGGACAATGAAGCCGGTATTGAAAATTCATTTTCTGATATTGATGAGCTTTCTAAAAAGTGTAAATTCTCCAACTGCCAGCACGAAACAGAACCAGGCTGTGCTGTTAGAGAAGCTATTGATAAAGGTGAAATCACTTTAGAAAGATATCTTAATTATGTTAAATTACAAAAGGAAGCCGAATTTATGAAAAGAAAACTGGATAAAAGAGAGGCTGATAAATATAAAAAGCATATAATCAAAAGAAATAAATCAATTAAAAAAATAAAGTATTAATTTTATTAATGTATTTCAAAATTAATAATGAATAAAAATAAAATCTAAGGATAAAAAATTCTTAGATTTTATTTTTTATTTATTTATTTAATTAACATTCCCAGAATTTTATTGCTTCTGGAAATAAATTCGGCCATTTTATCTGCACCAAGGGGCTTATGGCTCATAAGTGCTAAATCATAAATGTGATTACATATAAGTTTTACATCATCTTTTTTGTCATCATTTTTGCTTAACTGAACTACGGATTTAATTAAAGGTGAATTTTTGTTAATTATTATACTTTCTTCAGTCTTAAACATATTAGCATCAAAGCCGCTGTACATTGCAGACATATCTTTCATTCTTCTGGATTGTTCATCAGTCAGCATTACTGCAGGAATGTCTTCAGACTTAAGGCTTTCCACTTTAATAGTTAATTTATCATTATTCAATGCTTCTTTGAAAATACTTTGAATTTCCTTTTCAGTATTTTCAGCAGACGCTTTATCTTCATCTGCAGCAGAGGAATCCTTCATAGTTTCAGATATATCAGAATCTATTCTGTTAAACTTAACTCCATTTTCCCTGCTTTCTAGGAAACTGATAAAATGCACATCAATAGGAGTGTTAAGAATAACTGCCTCCAGATCATTTTCCTTAAACATTTTAATATACTGTGCCTGCTGCTGTTCATCAGATACATAGAATACTTTATTTTCATGCTTTTCCTTGTTTCTGTCCAAATATTCCTTAAGTGTTGTATAATCACCATTTATGGTTTTATAAATTAAAATGTCTTTAACTTTATCGTAAAAGTTTTCCTCACGGATACATCCATATTTAATAAATATGTTTATATCCTTCCAGTAGCTATTATATTTTTCTCTTTCATTTTTATAAAGCTCAGTAAGTTTATCCGCTACCTTTTTGGTTATATGTTTTGAAATCTTAATTACATTCATGTCCTTTTGCAGGAAACTTCTTGAAACATTCAATGGCAGATCCGAGCAGTCAATTACTCCTTTTAAAAGCATTAAAAATTCAGGGATAACTTCCTTTATGTTATCAGCTACAAATACCTGATTATTATAAAGCTTTATCTGACCTTCAACAGCCCTAAGCTGATTATCCATTTTGGGGAAATATAATATTCCTTTTAAATTAAATGGATAATCCACATTCAAATGAATCCAGAACAATGGTTCATTATAATCATGGAATACCTTTTTGTAAAACTCCTTATATTCCTCATCTGTACAGCTGTTTGGAGATTTGCACCAAAGCGGGTGGATATCATTTACAGGTTTGCTTTCAGTTTTATCTTTATCATCTTTGGATTTTTCTTCATCCTCTATATAAATCTTAACAGGAAGGAAGCTGCAATACTTTTCTATTACTTCTCTAAGTTTAAATTCCTGAAGAAAATCTTCACTGTCATTATTTATATAAAGAGTTATCATTGTACCTCGGTCATTTTTACTGGAACCTGTTATTTCGTATTCTGTTCCACCGTCGCAGGTCCAGCATACAGCCTGTGAACCTTCCTTATAAGACAAAGTATCAATTTGAACTTTATCTGATACCATAAATGCAGAATAAAAGCCCAATCCAAAATGGCCTATTATCTGATCTTTTTCATCCATCTTATCTTTATACTTGGCTATAAAGTCCTCAGCACCTGAAAATGCAACCTGGTTTATATATTTCTTTACCTCATCTTCAGTCATGCCTATGCCATTATCTATAAATTTTAAGGTTTTATTTGTTTTATTAAATATTACTTTAACAAAAAAATCAGGAGAATCTTCAATCTTTGCTTCTCCAATGCCTATTAGGCTTTTAAGTTTACTTACTGCATCGCATCCATTACTTATAAGCTCCCTGATAAAGATGTCCTTATCAGAATAAAGCCATTTTTTTATTATTGGAAAAATGTTTTCTGTGTGAATTGAAATATTACCTTTTTCCATTGTCATACAAATTCCCCCTAACATTATAATTATCTCTATAAACATCTTTCGAAGAATATTTTAGTATTTGTTCAGGCTTATGTCAATAAACACCATGTTTAATATTTGTTAATAAATATAAAATAAATTTATTTTTATCTTGATTATTTTTAAAAAAAATATTAGAATATAAATGTAATAAAGTTGATCAAATTAGTCTGAATTAAATTTAATTTTTTTTGAGATTAATTCAGAGTAAACTACTATGATATAACAAGGAGAGATATAATGAGGGAAGAATTGCTTAATGTTAAAGATTTAAAGGTTAAGGTTGATGAAAATGAAATATTAAAGGGATTAGATCTGAAAATAGGTAAAGGCGAAATCCATGCTATATTGGGGCCAAATGGAGCTGGAAAATCAACACTTGCAAATACTTTAATGGGTCATCCAAAGTACTCAATATCAGGAGGACATATTTATTTTGAAGGTGAATTAATTGACAATCTTAAGGTTGATGAAAGAGCCAGAAAAGGCATTTTCTTATCTTTTCAATATCCTGAGGAAATTCAGGGCATAACTCTTAGAAATTTCTTAAGCTCAGCAAAATCAGCTGTTACTGGTAAAAGAACAGGCATTATTACCTTTAGAAAAGAACTAAAGGAAAAAATGAGATCTCTTGAAATGGATGAAAGCTATGCAGAAAGATATTTAAATCTTGGATTTTCAGGAGGAGAAAAGAAAAAAAGTGAAATGCTTCAAATGTCTGTATTGCAGCCAAAGCTTGCCATACTGGATGAAACTGATTCGGGACTGGATGTAGATGCAGTAAGGATAGTTTCTGAAGGAGTTGCAGATTTTGCAAATGAAAATAATTCAATTTTGATAATTACACATCAAAACAAAATACTGGACTACTTGAAACCAGATTTTGTTCATGTATTAATAGATGGAAAAATTGTTAAGACTGGTGATATGTCTTTAGCAAAGGAAATTAACGAAAATGGCTATGCTGAGTTCAAAATGGAAAGCAGCGTAATGTAATGAAAAGAGGTGCTTAATTTGGAAAGTAAGAAAACTTATATAGATGATATAGAAAGAGGCATATATGATGTTAAAAATCCTGTAAATTACAGCTATAAAACAGGAAAAGGACTGACAAAGGATATAATTGAACAGATATCCTTTGAAAAAAATGAGCCCAAGTGGATGAGAGATAACAGATTAAAATCTCTTGAAATATATAATAGTATGCCAATGCCATCCTGGGGGCCAGATCTGACGGATCTTGATGTAGATAATATAGTAACATATATAAGACCAAATACTGATATGAAGCATGATTGGAATGACATTCCCAAGGATATAAAAAATACCTTTGATTTACTTGGAATTCCAAAGGCTGAACATGAATCCCTGGCAGGAGTAGGTGCACAATATGATTCTGAGGTTGTATATCACAATGTGAGCCAGGAGCTTAAGAATCAGGGAGTTTTGTATATGGATATGGAAACTGCAGTAAAAGAATACAGGGAACTTGTAGAGCCATATTTCATGAAGCTTGTCCCGCCTAATGATCATAAATTTGCCGCTTTGCATGGAGCAGTGTGGTCAGGAGGTTCATTTGTATATGTACCAGAAGGTGTACAGGTAGATATTCCTATTCAATCTTATTTTAGATTAAATGCTCCTGGAGCAGGACAGTTTGAACATACACTTATTATTGTGGAAAAGGGTGCAAAGATACATTATATAGAAGGATGTTCAGCACCAAAGTATTATGTTAACAATTTGCATGCAGGCTGCGTTGAATTATATATAAAGGAAGGCGCCACACTTAAATACAGTACAATTGAAAACTGGTCAAGAAATATGTATAACCTCAATACAAAAAGAGCATTAGTGGATAAAAATGCACGAATTGAATGGGTATCAGGATCATTTGGCTCTAAAGTATCTATGCTTTATCCTATGAGTATTTTAAGAGGAGAGGGAGCATCATCGGAATTTACAGGTATAACATTTGCAGGTGCAGGGCAGCATCTTGACACTGGCTCTAAGGTGGTGCATGCAGCTCCTAATACCACTTCAGTTGTAAATTCAAAATCCATTTCAAAAAATGGAGGAGTTGCAATTTACAGAGGCCTTTTAAGTGCAACACCTAATGCAAAAAATTCAAAGTCTACAGTATCCTGTGAATCTTTAATGCTTGATAGTGAATCAAGATCAGATACAATACCTATTATAAGTGTTTCAAATGATAATGTGGATGTGGGCCATGAAGCAAAAATAGGAAGAATAAGCGATGAAGCTATCTTTTACTTAATGAGCAGAGGATTAACTGAAGAGGAAGCAAAGGCAATGATTGTGAGAGGATTTGCTGAACCCATTGCAAAGGAATTACCGCTGGAATATGCAGTTGAAATGAATAATCTGATTAAACTGGAACTTGACGGAGCTATTGGATAAGGAGGGTTAACAATGATTGAAGGAAATTATAAATTAAATTCCACTGTGGTTCCAACCTGGAAGCATTTAAAATTGAATAATTTTGATTTAAATAATTTTGCAGAACCTGTTATTAGAAGTTATAAAAAAAATTATCTTGAGTTTTCCAAAGAGGACTTTCAGGATGCAGTGGTAATACCTATTGAACAGGCCATTAAAGTTGATAAAAATGCAGCTAAGCATTTAAATTATAATGAAAAGTTTGGAGTATCAGAAGAGTTTGTAAAAATTGCAGAAAATGAATTTAATTCAGGTGTTTTTGTTCATATTCCAAAGGACAAAATAATTAATTCATACATTAAAATGAATTATGTACTGGATAAAGAAAATCCAACTCTTATAGATCATAATATAATTGCAGCTGAACCAGGAAGTAAAGTTACAATCATAGTAGATTACAGCAGTGATGAAAAATCTGAAGTATTTCACAATGGAGTAACAAAGGTATTTGCAGGTGAAAATTCCGAAATTAATATAATTAAGGTACAGAGAATGAATAATAATGCAGTTCATTTAGATTCAAATTTAGCAGTTGTATCCAGGGATGCCAAAGTGAACTGGGTTACAGTAGAAATGGGATCTAATATAAATGTAACTAATTATATGTCTGATTTAAATGAGGAAAACAGTAAAGCAGATATATATTCTGCATATTTTGTTGATGGATACCGAAGACAGGATTTATATTATACAGCAAATCATAAAGGCAGAAGAAGCGAAAGCAATATGATCATAAAAGGAGTTTTAAAGGATCACAGCAAAAAAGTATTCAAAGGTAATATAGATTTTAAAAAGGGATCATCAAAATCTAAGGGTGCACAGGAGGAAAATGTGATTTTATTAAGCCCTAATGTTAAAACTGACTCTGTTCCAATGCTGCTTTGTCATGAAGAAGATGTAGATGGATCACATGCTGCAAGTGTTGGTAAAATAAATGAGGAAGAAATGTTTTATCTCATGAGCAGAGGCTTTAGCGACCATGATGCAAAGAAATTAATTATAGAAGCTGAATTCAGTCCCATTTTTGACAAGGTGCCAGATGAAAATTTAAGAGAAATATTAGGAGCAGAAATTAAAAGGAGACTTTCCAATGACTAATTTAGATGTAAATAAAATCAGAGAAGATTTTCCTATTTTATCCTTAAAAGTAAATGGAAGAGATTTGGTTTATTTGGATAATAGTGCTACCACGCAAAAGCCCAAAGCTGTTATTAATGCAATTAAAGAATATAATGAAAAGATAAATGGAAACCCTCATAGAGGTGCCCATTATCTAAGTGTGGCAGCTACAGAGGCTTATGAAAATGCCAGAGAAAAGGTTCAAAAGTTTATAGGGGCTGACAAATCCAATGAAATAATATTTACAAGAAATACCACAGAGTCCATTAATTTAATTGCCTATACCTATGGAATGACATATATTAATCCAGGGGACGAAATAGTAATTGCTGTGTCTGAGCACCACAGCAATATGCTGCCATGGCAGATGGTGGCAAGGACAAAAAATGCTGTACTTAAGTATATGTATTTAAATAAAGATGGCATGTTGGATGAAAATGAGTATAAGAGTAAAATAACTGATAAAACTAAAATAGTTTCCATAGCACAAGTGTCCAATGTACTTGGAACAATTTTCCCTGTTAAGAAAATCATAAAATATGCTCATAGCAAAGGAGCTGTGGTTGTAATAGACGGGGCCCAGAGTGTGCCTCACATGAAGGTTGATGTGAAAGATCTTGATGCAGACTTTTTTGCTTTTTCAGGTCATAAAATGCTTGGACCAATGGGAATTGGAGTACTATATGGAAAAGAAGAAATTTTATTAAAAATGCCGCCATTTCTCACTGGGGGAGATATGATAGAGTATGTAACAGAGCAGGAAGCAACCTTTGCAGAACTGCCATATAAATTTGAAGCTGGAACTCAGAATGTTGAGGGAGCGGTTGGATTAGCTGCAGCTATTGATTATCTAGAATCCATTGGACTTGATAACATTGAAGAATATGAAAGACAGCTTACATCCTATACACTTAATAAACTTAAGGAAATTCCTTATATAAGTTTATATGGACCAAAAGATGTGAACCATAAAGGAGGCATCATATCTTTCAATATTAAAGACATTCATCCTCACGATGTGGCAAGTATAATAGATACTTATGGAGTGGCTGTGAGATCAGGCCATCACTGTGCTCAGCCTCTTATGAAATATTTAGGGATACAAGCATCCTGCAGGGCAAGCTTTTATTTTTACAATACATTTGAGGAAGCAGATAAATTTATAGATAGTATTAAAAATGTTAGGAAGTGGTTAGGATATGGACGATCTTAGTTTAATTTATTCAGAAATAATCACAGAGCATAATCAGGATAAAACCAATAAAAGACATCTGGATCATGCAGACTGCTGTGAAAGAGGGCATAATCCAAGCTGTGGCGATGATATAACTCTGTCTTTGAAGCTTGATGGTGATATTATAAAGGATGCAGCATATGAGGGGAGCGGATGCGCAATTTCACAGGCATCAACTTCCATAATGATAGATCTTATTAAAGGTAAATCAATTGAAGAAGCTCTTGAATATGTTAAAACATTTCTTGGCATGATAAAGAAAGAAGTAACAGATGAAAAAGAGTTAGAAAAGCTTGAGGACGCTATAGCATTAAAAAATATATCAATGATGCCTGCCAGAACAAAATGTGCAGTACTTGCATGGCATACACTGGAAGAGGCAATAAAAAAAGTAAAGAAGACAGTATAAAATTCAGATAAAGGAGCTGTAAAATATGAATTTTATTGAAGTGATGGTTTCTGAACATAAAAATATTTCAAGAATGCTGCGGGTTATAAGAAAATACTGTTTAAGAGTATTAAACGATAATAATGTTGATTATAGTGACTTTCACAAAATTATCGATTTCATAAGAAATTATGCTGATAAGCACCATCATGGCAAGGAAGAAAAATTTCTTTTTGTTAAAATGGTAGAGGAATTAAAGGGACCTGCAGATAAGCTTGTGACTCATGGTATGCTGGTAGAACATGATTTAGGAAGATTGTTTATTAAAAATTTAGAAACTGCAGTTAATGAAGTAGAAAATGGCAATATGGATGCCAGAGTTGATGTAATAGCAAATGCCATAGGTTATGCTGATCTGCTGACAAGACACATAGATAAAGAAGATAATGTGGTATATAAATTTGCAGAAAATAATTTATCAAAATCAACTCTTCAAAAGCTGGAACAAGACTGTGATGCATTTGAAAAAAATGATGAAGATAATGGCATACAAAATAAGTATTTATCCATGCTTAAACAATTAGAGCAAAAGTATGATAAATAATAATAAAAGGGGCTGCCGCATTAAGAATAAATACTATAATATATTGTATATAAATTCATAAATGCGACAGCCCCGTTTTTGCTAATAAATCCAGTTCTCAACTTCTTTTATAACATTGTAGTTAGTAAAATCATAATGAAGTGGTGTTACTGTAACATAACCTTGTTTTAAATAAAATCTGTCTGAATCTAAATTTTTTTCTTCATTAATAGTGCCGTTTAATAAAAGTGACATTTCACCATTTTCATCAATAGTTTCAGAAAATGTATTATTGAATACCTTATCTCCAATTTTACATACTTTAATGCCCTTAACATCAGTTTCAGGTAAAGCAGGTACATTTATATTTAATACTATATTGTCCTTTAAATAATCTTTTGCTTTCTCTAAAATGTTACATGCATATTTTGCAGCAGCGTTAAAATTTACTTCTTCGGTATTCACTATCTGCTGCGATACTGCTATAGAAGGAATATTATACAATGAAGCTTCAATGGCAGCAGATACTGTTCCGGAATATAAAACATCTGTGCCTATATTAAGTCCGAAATTGATGCCAGACAAAACCAAATCCACATTGTCTGGTATTAATTTATCTAAAGCTACTCTTACACAGTCTGCTGGTGTACCATTAATGCCATAGGATTTAATATTGAGCTCAGGAAGCTTTACTTCCTTAACCAGAATAGGTTTTCTTATGGTTATGGAATGGCTGAAAGCGCTTCTTTGTTCAAGAGGAGCTACCATAATGACTTCATGCTTTTTAGATATTTCCTTTGCTAAACTATTTATGCCAGAAGCATATATACCATCGTCATTTGTAATCAAAATTCTCATAAAAACCTCCTTGCTTAAAATACTTATAATTTATTATTTCCTAAATAAAATTAAATCATAATTATTATAATAGATTATATTTATAAATAAGTAAATATAGGAATATTTCGATATTTTGCGAAAAATGAAGATATCAGCAGTACTATATATGTAATTTAATAGGGAAAGGTGAAGTTATTTGCAATTTTATCAGCTAAGTTTTGTATACGTATACAAGTAGTAGTAAAATAAACATAATAAGCATAATTTAAATTAATGTCTGGGGGACTAAAAATGTGGAAAACAAATGAAAATTTATTGCTTTGCATTGCCATCATAATTATAAATAGTTTAACATTTTTTATTAAAGAAAATAACCTTTATTTAATTTTAGCTATTATACTAATTGATGCATTGGACTTAGTATTAATATTTAATAACAGTAAAAATAAACAAAAGGATATGAAAAGTATAAGTTATGAAAAACCATCAGATGTTGGAAAAACAAATGAATATGATGAACTCTTTTCAGCCTGGCAGACCATAGGATATGATATACAGCAGTTATTGTGGCTAAGTAAAGACAGTGTGGATGTACTTAAAAAAATTACCAGTGTATCGAAGGAAGTTGGGGAATATACAGAACAGAATAGTGCAAGCATTGAAGAAATCAACAGTAATGTTTCAGAGTTTGCAGGTACCGAAGAAAAGCTAAATAATAGTGTCATTAATATAGAGGAAAGCTCTGAAAAATCCTTAAAAATATTGGACAGCAACAAGGAAATTATTAATGATATAGGTAAATATCTGCTCCGTGTAGGTGATGACATTAATAACTTATCAGTATCAAATAACAATCTTAAGGTTTCATCCAATAAAATAAATGAATTTGTAGCATATATAAATCAAATTTCAAAGCAGACAAATTTACTTGCTTTAAATGCATCTATTGAAGCTGCAAGAGCCGGGGATGCAGGAAAAGGATTTTCTGTGGTGGCAAAGGAAATAAGAAAACTGTCAGAAGAAACGGAAAAAGCTGTTACCGAGATTCAAGGTATTTTAAAATTAATTGTTTCCGATGTTGAGGAGTCAGATAATTCTACAAATAAGTGTATAAAAGGAATAAAAGGGGTACAGGAAATTTCAGGTAAATCCTCAAAGCTGGTTTCTAATATAAAAGAAATTTTACAGGATATATTTAATTCAATATCCAGTTTAAAGGATATATCTTCAGATCAAAAGGAAACTTCAAATCAAATTAGTATGGCAGTTCAGACTGTAGCTGATGCAGTTGAAAAAACCAATAATATCACTGCTGAATCCTTAAAAATGATTATGCAGCAGGAAGCTAAAAATAATGAATTATTTAATTATTGTGATAAGCTAAGTGAAACTTCTTCTAATGTTCAGATGATAGCTTCAAGGCTGAAAAAACAAAACGAAATAATTTTTGGTATTAATCCATTTACAACTCCGGAAAATATAAAGAATATGTATGTACCAATACTGGAGAAAATATGTGATTCAATTGGATATAAGGCAAAGGCAGTTATAGTAAAGGATTATGATGCTCTTAGCAGAGGAATAGAAAATGACACTATAGATATTGGCTGGTTTTCTCCTTTTGCTTATGTTAATGCTCATGACAGGGAAAATGTAATACCTCTGGTAACTCCTAAAATAAATAATAAGATTTCCTATAAAGGATATATAATAACTAAAAAAGACAGCGGAATAAAAAGCGTTGAAGACTTAAAAAATAAGACATTTGGATATGTTGATGTAGAAAGTGCTTCAGGATACTTATATGCCAGACATATTTTGAAAACAAAAGGCCTAAATCCTGATAAATTATTTAAAGAAGTGACCTTTTTAGGAAGCCATTATAATGTAATAAAATCTGTTTTGTCTGGTGCTGTAGATGCAGGTGCTACCTATAATGAAGCTTTAGAAAGCGGAAAAGAACAGGGATTTAATACAGATGAAATTAATATTATAAGCACAACAGAGGATATTCCTAAGGATGCTCTTGCTGCAAACCCGAGATTTAACAAAGAGTTAGCAGAAAAATTGCAGCAGGCTTTCATAAGTTTTAATAACTTTTCAGGATTAAATTCCAATATAACCGGGTTTGTAAAAAGCAGTGATGAAAATTATGATATAATACGTTCATTATTTAAGGAAAACTAATTAGGATAGTAAAAAACTGTGTTGTAAGTATTTACAGCACGGTTTTTTATTTAGATTTATTATTAAGCTGAAATTGATTTGTTTTGCCCATTAAATAGGATAACTTAATAATAGATTTTTCCTCTTGTGACATTTTTCTGTTATACATTTTCTCAAATTGCTTTATAAGGTTTTCAGTATCAATCTGCTTGTATTCTGAATTTCTCTGCCTTCTGTTTGGTTCAAGGTATTTAAAAGGATTATATATTTTAGGCTGAATTTTATCATTGTATATTTTTTTAAACACCTCTGCAGTGTAATATGCATCATTAACAGCATTATGAAAATCCGTACCATCAGGTATATTTAACAGCTCTACAGCATTTTTAAGCCCAATATTAATCCCGCTTCTGCAGTTAAATAATTTAGATGCATACATTTGAATATTAATGTACTCCCTTGAAATTACTGAGGCATCTAATCCATGATATGCTATATTTCTGTGGAGTTCTTTTATATCAGCAGTTCCCCACACACATAAAATATTTCTGTCATGCCCGATAAATTCTGTAAATTCACTATAAACTTCATTAAAATATTTTTTATCAAGCAGCTGTTCAGTGGTTATATTTGTTATTTCCTTTACATATGGGTTAACATCTGTATATATTACAGGTTTTATTAATCTGTCAAAAGAAGATACAAATTCCAATTCACTGCTAAGTTTTACTGCACCTATTTGAATTATCTCAAATGGGCATCTTGGCTTAATGCTGTTAATGCGGCTGCATCTGCCTAAGCCTTGGTTAAATTCTAAATCAAATACTATATAATTCATACCAGTCTCCATTTATTTAATGATCTTAAAAAATACTCATACAATTTATTATGCCACTAATATTAGCAAAAAAATAGCATAAAAATATAATTTATAAAAACTAAGAACTAAGAGATAAAAGGTAAGAAAGATATATTAACATGTATTCCAGCATATGCTAATATATACTTAACAGGTCGCAGTAGCGGCAAGATGGAGGTTTTTATGAAGAAGATAGTAAGTCTTTCAGTAGTATTAATAATTATTATATCACTACTTATGTTAATTAAATTTAAAGCAGGGGTGAGAACAGTAGAAGAAGCAATAAACCCATCAGGCCTAAATAAAATTAATATAATACATGAAGAAAAAACCGATAAAGGGAGTATAGTATTTTATAATCGTTTAGGTTATGATGAGTTATCAACTGCCTTTGTAAAAAATGGTATAATGGGTTATAAAGTTTTATATGATGGTGTACAAGAGGATGTAAGTAAGGTATCAAAAAAATTTGGAATAACATATTGCTTTTTTCCTGCCATAGAGAAAACGTCACTTCCAATATATTTTGGTATTATTGGTAATCCAGATATAAGTCAAGTAAAGATTATAGGAAAAAAGGGAAATATTGAAGAGCAAGCAAAAATTATTGATGCAAAAGGCACAAGGATATGGCTTATTTATATGAGTAAGTTTAAGGGGTCTGATTTTGAGATTGTTGGTATTTCTAAAGACGGTAAGGAATTAACAAAAATAGATGATAATATATCACCACGATCTGCAGATCAAAAACCGGTTAAAAGCACTTACAAATAATTAATTTTATTCAAAATTTAAAGGAACTCACTTGAGAGTTCCTTTAAAAGAGCTAAAGGGGAGAAAGATAAATGAATGAAGAAAATTTAAAATCCTGTATAGAACTCAGACATGAACTTCATAAAAATGCTGAGCTGTCAGGAAAGGAGAAAAAAAACTATAGAAATTATTGATAAATTTATAAGGCAGCACACTTCTTTTAACACAGTAATAAAAGATGGATATGTTTATGCCTTTAAAAAAAATGGTGACAAATATAAAAATATATGTTTTAGAGCAGATATGGATGGGCTTCCTATTAAGGAAGATATGGATATACCATATAGTTCTTTAAGTTCTGAAGCTTCGCATAAATGCGGACACGATGGCCACTGCGCAGTAGCAGCAGGTCTTACCCTGGAAATAGAAGATAATCCTATTAAAGATAAAAATATATTCATTCTTTTTCAGCCATCAGAGGAAATTGGAACAGGAGCAAGAAGAATTGTTAATGACAATTTTTTAGAAAAAAATAAAATTGATGAAATATATGCATTTCATAATGTACCTGGTTTTGAAAGTGGAAGTATTGTATGCAAAAACAATGTATTTGCATGTACATCCAAGGGTGTGGTGATAAGGCTTACTGGAAAGCAGTCACATGCAGCATATCCAGAGTCTGGAGTTAATCCGGCCTATGCAGCGGCTGATATAATTAAGTTTTTAAAGGATGTTACAAAGCTGGATATATATAGTTCAATGGTACTTTGTACTATTGTAAATGTAAATATAGGGGAAAAAGCCTTTGGAACTTCTGCAGGCTATGGTGAAGTTATGTTTACCATAAGAGCAGAAGAAGAAAAAGATTTAAATATACTTCAAAATGAGATAGTAGAATTTACTGAAAGCTGTTCAAAGGGAAATAAACTTAATTATGATATTTCATTTTGTGATGAATTTCCTGAGACTAGAAATAATAGTGAATGCGTTGAGAAAATAAAGAAAGGGTGCAGCAATATTGGATTAAGCTGCAAAGAAATATTGCACCCTTTCAGATGGTCTGAGGATTTTGGCTATTTTACTAAAAAAACAAAAGGTGCCATGCTTGGTATTGGTGATGGGTTGCTTCATCCTCAACTTCATACTGCAGAATATAACTTTCCTGACAATATAATAGAAAAGGGAGTGGACATTTTTTATGAAATTGCCAGAATGTAAAAGAATGATATAGCTACCAGCCTTTTTTTCTTGCTTCAATGCCGCTTTCATTTGTACCAGGCTCTTCTACAGTGGTGTTTAATTTATTTTTTGCCCATTGATTTTGAGTCTTGGTACCATTTTTTAAAGAGTTTTCCTTATTATATTCTCTATGGTCTTTTTTATTCATAATATTAATCCTCCTTACCAAAAGAACTGATAATATTATGTGCATTTAATTTAATTAAATACGATTTGTTGTCCAAAATAATTAAGTTCAACTATGTTCACTGAAGTTTCCTTCATTTTATTTTTGAATTCTCTAGTAACATTTAAGTTATCTCCAAAGTGCATTGGAATAAGCATTTTAGGCTTAATATTTTCTGCAAAATATTTTCCTCCAATATAATAATATTCCTCTAATCTTGGATCAACAGGGAAAAAGGCAATATCTATAGAATCTTCAATTTTCAGCTTTTCAATCTCTGATTTAAAGGAAGACTCTGCCAGGCTGCGCTCCTCAGCACTATCTTCCTTCCAGTGCCACCAATTCAGATCTCCTGCATGGAATATTGTTAATCCGTCCACCTTTACCAAAAAAGAAATTCCCAAATCTGTGGAACCATAAGCTTTGACAAATAAATCACCAAGATGAAGCTCTTCACCTTCACTTATCATATTGTAGTTATGTTTATTTTCAACATTTATATCACTGCTCAATACATACTCTATTCCAGCATTGTACTTTTCAAATTCTAATATTTCAGGATTAAAATGGTCTTCATGACTGTGAGATGAAAAAACAAATACATTCTGCATATTTTTAAGATTTTCCATATCTAAAAGTCTCCTTGTTGTTTCATTCATTTCAGCAGGTTTCTTAAAGTAATCAAATATTAAAAGGTGATTATAAGTTTTTACTGCAAATCCGCTGTGATATATAAAATATATATCAGCTCTATTATTATTCATAAAAATTCCTCCTCGTATAAAATATACTATGTCTAAATAATAACATAATTTTAAAATACTTATAATGCTGATATAATATAAGTAAATAATTATTATTATTGAAAGGTGGGGCTTAAAATGAAATTTGCTTTTGATCATAACAGTATTAATGTTTCTGATTTAGAGGAAAGTGTGGAGTTCTATAAAAAGGCGCTTGGATTTAAGGAAATAAGGCGATATGAACCTGATGATAAGAGCTTTATTCTTGTATTTTTAGGAGATGATTCTTCAAATCACAAATTAGAATTAACCTGGATAAGGGATAGAAAAGAGCCCTATGATTTAGGAGAAAATGAGTTTCATATGGCTGTAACTGTTGATAATTTTAGTGAAGCTTATGAATACCATAAAATAATGAAATGCATATGTTATGAAAACAAGGAAATGGGGCTTTACTTTATTATAGATCCAGATGGATACTGGACAGAAATAATTCCTAAAAAATAGTGAAAGTTAATATATATATAATATGAAGATTTTCAGTGATTTTGAAAATCTTCTTTTTTACAACTTGCAAATATTCAAAATCCTTCATAAAAATGAAATAATTCATGCAAATGGTATTGACTTTACAATGGTAAAGTAATACAATGTAGAAATGAAGGAAATGCTTCATTTTTGCAATTATTATTAAAATTTAGCAGGATTATATTCAATTATAGGGGGAGATATTATGGAAAATAAGTTATACGAAGATAATGAATTCAGGGTTGAAAGCGATTCAATAGGTGAAAGAGAAGTGCCTGAAAATGCATATTATGGAGTGCAGACACTGAGAGCTGCAGAAAATTTTAAAATAACAGGATTTAAAATCAACATGGAATTTATAAACAGTCTTGCTCAGATTAAGAAAGCAGCAGCAATTACAAATGGAGAAATAGGATTATTAGATCATAAAATAGAAGCATCAATTGTTAAAGCCTGCGATGAAATAATTAAAGGAAAACTTCATGATGAATTTATCACTGACTCTATCCAGGGCGGAGCAGGAACATCTATGAATATGAATGCCAATGAAGTAATAGCCAATAGGGCCATAGAGATTATGGGAGGCACTAAAGGAGATTACAGCATTGTACATCCAAATGACCATGTAAATATGGGACAATCTACTAATGATGTTATTCCAACAGCAGGAAAGGTTACCACACTAAAACTTCTGCCTAAGGCTGTTGAACAGTTAAAAAATCTTTATAAAGCTTTTCAAGATAAATCCGAAGAATTTGATGATGTTATAAAAATGGGCAGAACACAATTGCAGGATGCTGTACCTATAAGACTTGGACAGGAATTCAAGGCTTACAGCTCTGTTATAGCAAGAGATATTAAAAGATTAGAAAAAGTTGAAGACAATTTAAAATATGTAAATTTAGGAGCTACTGCCATTGGCACAGGAATAAATGCTGATAAATTGTATGAAAGCAAAATAGTTCCTAATCTAAATAAGGTAACAGGACTTAATTTACATCAGGCTGAAGATTTAATTGATGGTACTCAGAATTTAGACAGCTTTGTAGAAGTATCTGCTGCTATTAAAACATGTGCTGTTAACTTATCAAAAATAGCAAATGATTTAAGACTTATGTCATCAGGCCCAAGAACAGGACTTGGAGAAATAAATCTTCCTGCAAAGCAGAACGGTTCTTCTATAATGCCGGGAAAAGTTAATCCTGTAATACCAGAGGTAATCAATCAGATAGCATTTAATATTATTGGAAATGATGTTACAATAACAATGGCTGCAGAGGCTGGACAGTTGGAATTAAATGCATTTGAACCAGTTATATTCTTTAATTTATTTCAATCTATAGAAACATTGACTAATGGAGTAAATACATTTGTAGTAAATTGTGTCCAGGGAATCACTGCAAACAGAAAGAGATGCAAAAGTCTTGTTGATAACAGCGTAGGAATAGTAACAGCAATTTGTCCATATGTGGGATATAAAGAAGCTGCAAAGATTGCAAAGACTGCTATTAAAACAGGTGAACCAATTAGAAAAATAATTTTAAAACAGGGAATACTTAAAGAAGCAGAACTTAAAAAAGTTTTAAATACTGTAGCCATGACTGAGCCTGGTATATCCTGTAAATGCCTGATTTCAAAATAATTCATTGGAAGGGGAAAATAATCTATGAGTAACTTAAAAGAAAGAGCTTTAAAATATCATAAGGATTATGAAGGAAAAATTGAACTTAAATGCAAAGTGCCAGTAAAAACAAAAGATGATTTAACAATGGCATATACCCCTGGGGTAGCTGAGCCATGTTTGGAAATTCACAGCAATCCTGAAAGCATTTATGATTACACTGCTAAGGGAAACATGGTAGCTGTAGTTACAAATGGGACAGCTGTTTTGGGACTTGGAGATATTGGAGCAGGTGCCGGCCTACCAGTAATGGAAGGTAAAGCAGTTTTATTTAAAGCCTTTGGAGGAGTAGATGCCTTTCCAATATGTTTAAATACAAAGGATGTTAATAAAATCGTAGAAACAGTTAAATTAATGGAGCCAACATTCGGAGGTATAAACCTTGAAGATATTAAAGCACCTGAATGCTTTGAAATAGAAGAAAAACTTAAAGAAGTATGTAATATCCCAATTTTCCATGATGATCAGCACGGTACAGCTGTGGTATCAACAGCATGCCTTATTAATGCCTTGAAAGTGGTTAATAAAAAGTTTCAGGATGTTACAATAGTTGTAAATGGCGCTGGGGCAGCAGGAACTGCAATAACAAAGCTGCTTTTAAAAATGGGAACAAAGGATGTTATTTTATGTGATTCAAAGGGTGCTATTTATAAAGGAAGACCTCAGGGAATGAATAAATATAAAAATGAAATGGCTGAAATAACTAATAAGAATTCAAAGAAGGGCTCACTTGCTGATGTTATAAAGGGAGCAGATATATTTTTAGGAGTTTCTGTTGCAGATTGTGTTTCAAAGGAAATGGTTAAATCAATGAATAAAGATGCAATTATCATGGCTATGGCCAATCCAAATCCTGAAATACTTCCTGGTGATGCTAAAGAAGCTGGGGCTAAAGTAATCTGCACTGGAAGATCTGATTATCCAAATCAGGTTAATAATGTTGTGGCATTTCCTGGAATATTCAGAGGAGCTTTAGATGTACGTGCCAGTGAAATAAATGATGAAATGAAAATGGCAGCAGCTTATGCAATAGCCTCACTAGTGGATGATAACAAATTATCAGAGGATTATGTTATACCAGAAGCCTTTGATTTGAGAATAGCACCAAAGGTTGCAGCTGGTGTTGCAAAGGCAGCAATTGATTCAGGAGTGGCAAGGAAAAAGGATGTTACACCTGAAATGGTTGAGCAGCATACAAAAAAATTATTAGGTATATAATATAAAAGAACTCAGGAGATAATTTATTTCCTGAGTTTTATTTGTATATGGCTTAATCTTCATTATTTTCATGTACTTCATCTTCAGATGATTCTATGATAAGATTACTCTTCTTATTATTTAATGTATTAAAATCATCGAATTTTGTAACTTTATCCTGTGGTGTATCCATAATGTAATCCTGAAGAAAAATCCTTCCCTCTGGAGAATTCATAACTGCATAATGCTCTGTACCCTTCTTGTAATATACCCATGAATGTTCATTATTAATAACTTTTTCTAAATCATCCTTGTCAATATTTGTTCTGGCTTTTTCTCTGCCGTATTTATCCCTTAGAATTACTGAAATTGTATCCGAGTCTAATTCTTCGTAATCATTCATTGATTTTGAATTATATACCTGAATATTACTTCTTCTATTGTCAAGAGTATCTTCGTTAAAATGCCTGATTGGTGCCTTAGGGTGAGCATCCAGTATAAATGAATCCAAACTCAGCTTTCCTTTAATATTATCTGTGATTATTTCAGTTTTAGCTAAATAATTATTAAATTCCTTATTCCATTCTGCAAACCATGATCCCTTATCTATAACTTTTCTCAAATCTGTCGGATCTATTTTGCAGTCTACAGTAGAACCATCCTTTTTAGGTAATTTTAAAAGCACCACGTTGTCCTTTATTTCATAATCATTTCTTTTCATTTCATGTTTATTTTTCATGATAATCATTCTCCTTATATATGTATATAATCAAATTTTTTAAATATCTAATCTCTAATTATAATTATAACACACAACATAAAGAGATTAACTGTTTACATGCATTGTTAAAGTATGTAAAATATATATGTGGTAATATAAAGGAAGAGGGAGATTTTATGGGAAATGTATACTTCAAGGCTGTTGATTCCTACTCTAAAACAGAAGAAGTCAGCAGAGGTGCTGAAGAAATATTAAAAAAACTCATTGAAGAGGAACATATAAATTTAGAAAAGTATATTCCATTAAAGGTGCACTTTGGAGAAAAGGGGAATACTACTTTTATAAGCTCTAAGAATTTCAGAGGTATTATTGAATATTTAAATGAAAAGCAGATTAAAAGTTCCTTTATTGAAACAAATGCACTTTACAGAGGTGAAAGAAATACAAAGGATAAACATGTAAAACTTGCACTGGAACATGGATTTACTGAACTGCCAATAGTAATTGCTGATGGAGAATATGGAGAGAACTATGAAAATATTGAAATAAATAAAAAGCACTTTAAAAGCTGTAAAATAGGAGGAGACATTGCAAAAGCAAATCAGATAATAGTACTGAGTCATTTTAAAGGCCATGCTTTAGCTGGTTTTGGCGGTGCCATAAAACAGCTTGGAATGGGTTGTGCAGCAAGAGGAGGCAAACTTGCTCAGCATGCTAATTCAACACCTATAGTCAATATTTTTAAGTGCAAAGCCTGTGGCGCATGTTCAAAAAAATGTCCTGTAAATGCTATTACAATAAAGAGAAAGGCTAAAATAGATAGGAAAAAGTGTGTTGGATGTGCTTCATGTATGGCCATTTGTCCAAGTAAAGCTATTTCAAGCAATTGGATTTCATCTATATCAAGATCATTTAATGAAAAGCTTGCAGAATATGCTTTTGCTGCACAGAAGGATAAAAGTAATATTTACATAACCTTTGCATTTAATATTACAAATAACTGTGATTGTGAGGGCCATATGATGCATAGTATTGCCAAAGATGTTGGAGTATTTGCATCAACAGATCCAGTATCAATTGATCAGGCATGTCTGGATATGCTGGATAAAAAGGAAAAAAGAACTGTTTTTTTAAGAGGGAGGTATACTTTAAAATACGCAGAAAAAATTGGGCTGGGCAGCAGAGAATATAAACTAATAGAAATAAAGTAGAAGCAGAAGCAATAGTAAAAAGGGGAATTCGTAAAGATTTTTTAACAGAATTCCCCTTTTTATTTTTTTAATGCAATGAAGTTAAAAAAATTTCAATGAATATTTATGATTTTTTAACATAAAACCCTTTTTAATTAAATGTATATATGCATTTAAAGATTTAATTTATCTGCATATATAATGATATATGCATTAATAATGTATATATGCAAAAATTTATCTTAATAAATATAAATAAATATTAATAATTATAAGCATTATGTAAATATGTGGATAATCTAATGTTTGACAAGGTTTTCAGTTCACTATATAATAAAGACAGTTAGTAACTACTAAGGTAGTTACTAACCTTAAGACAGACAAAAATATTAAATATGGAGGGATGAATCTTGAAAAAAAATGTGTTAAATGTTACTTCTGAAATAGGCAGATTAAAAACAGTTCTATTACATAGACCTGGATATGAAGTTGAAAATTTAACTCCTGAATTATTGGGCAGACTGTTATTCGATGATATTCCTTATTTAAAAATAGCAAGAGAGGAACATGACTTTTTTGCCAATACTTTAAAAGAAGCAGGCGTAGAAGTATTATATCTTGAAAATCTTGCAGCAGAAGCTATTGAAAACAAGGAAGTTAAAGACAAATTTATAAGTCAGTTCATTGATGAGTGCGGAATAGAAAGTAAGGGCTTAAAAGAAGCTTTAACTGAATATTTTAATGGATTTTCTAATAAAGACATGGTAGATAAAATGATGGCTGGTGTAAGAAAAGAGGAGTTATCACATTATGTTAGAAACTCACTTTACGATCAGGTAAACGATAGCTATCCTTTTATATGTGATCCAATGCCTAATTTATACTTTACAAGAGACCCATTTGCTACAATAGGACATGGTATCACACTAAATCATATGAGAACACAAACCAGAAACAGAGAGACTATATTTGCAAAGTACATTTTTGAAAATCATCCAAGATTTAAGGATGCAGATATTCCATTATGGTTTGATAGAAATGGGACAACCTGTATTGAAGGCGGAGATGAATTAATTTTAAATGAAAAAACTTTAGCAATTGGTATTTCACAGAGAACTGATTCAGCATCAATTGAAAAAGTATGCAGAAAACTCTTCTCATCAAATGAATCATTTGAGACTGTATTAGCATTCCATATTCCGCCATCAAGAGCGTTTATGCATCTTGATACAGTGTTTACAATGGTAGACTACGATAAATTTACAATTCACCCTGAAATAGAAGGACCATTGACTGTTTATGAAATAACAAAAGACAATACTAAACCAGGCGGCTTAAATGTTGTTAAAGAATCAATGGAGTTAGAAACTATATTGGAAAAACATTTAGGAAGAAAAGTAACTCTCATAAGATGCGGCGGCGGAGATAAAATCCATGCAGCAAGAGAACAGTGGAATGATGGCTCAAATACATTGGCTATTGCTCCAGGAGAAGTTGTAGTATATTCAAGAAATCATGTAACAAATAAGATTCTTGAAAGTTATGGAATAAAATTACATGTTATTCCTTCATCAGAGCTTTCCAGAGGAAGAGGCGGCCCAAGATGTATGAGTATGCCTTTATATAGAGAAAACTTATAAAGATAATATTTAACGAGGAGAGAATAATTATGGCATTTAATTTGAGAAATAGAAGCTTTTTAACATTGATGGATTTTACACCAAAGGAAATTAACTTCATGCTTGATTTAGCTAAGAATTTAAAAAAAGCAAAATATACAGGAACTGAACAACAGAAATTAAAAGGTAAAAACATTGTCTTATTATTTGAAAAAGATTCTACAAGAACAAGATGCTCTTTTGAAGTTGGAGCACTTGATCAGGGAGCTCATGTTACATATCTTGGACCAACAGGTTCACAGATGGGAAAGAAAGAGTCAATAGCTGATACAGCAAGAGTTCTGGGCAGAATGTACGATGGCATTGAGTATAGAGGATTTGACCAGTCAGTTGTTGAAGATCTTGCTAAATATTCTGGAGTACCAGTATGGAATGGCCTTACAACACAGGATCATCCAACACAAATATTAGCTGACTTCTTAACAATTCAGGAACATATTGATAAGCCATTAAATAAGATAGTATTTGCTTATTGCGGAGATGGAAGAAACAATATGGCTAATGCTCTTATGATTGGTGCATCAAAAATGGGAATGGACTTTAGAATAGTATCACCAAAGGAATTATTCCCTGATGAAAAATTAGTTGCAAAATGCAAAAAAGTTGCAAAGGAAACAGGAGCAAAGATTACAATAACTGAAAATGTTGCTGAAGGTGTAAAAAATACTGATGTTCTTTATACTGATGTATGGGTATCCATGGGAGAGGCTCCTGAAGTCTGGGAATCAAGGATAAAGTTATTAAAGCCATATCAGGTTAATGATGAAATGATTAAATTAACATCAAATCCAAAGGTTATATTTGAACACTGTTTACCATCATTTCATGATTTAAACACAAAAGTTGGCATAGAAATACATGAAAAATTCGGTTTAACAGCTATGGAAGTAACTGATGAAGTATTCGAAGGAAAACATTCAGTAGTATTTGATGAAGCTGAAAACAGAATGCATACAATAAAAGCCGTAATGGTTGCTACTCTAGGAGAATAGATCATATATCTATGTAATGATATAAGCTCAGTTCCTAACTATAATTTTAGATTTGTTTTATAAATTATTTTATTGCAGGCTTTAAACCTGCAATAAAATAATTAAAAATGGAAGGGGGAATTTGGACTATGGAAGATAAAAATAATAATAAACTAGGTCTATGGTCTTTGATTGCTATGGTTATTGGTTCCATGATAGGTGGAGGTGCTTTTTCTTTACCTGCTGATATGTCAAAAGGTGCCGGTGCCGGGGCAATCATAATTGGATGGTGTATTACTGGAGTTGGAATGATAGCTCTTGCATTTGTCTACCAAAATCTTTCAATGAGGAAACCGGATTTAAATGGCGGAATATATAGTTATGCTAAGGCAGGATTCGGAGACTATATGGGATTCACATCTGCTTGGGGTTATTGGCTAAGCGCATGGATTGGGAATGTATCCTATGTGGTAATGCTATTTGGAGCAATAGGCTATTTTATACCTGCATTTGGAAAAGGTAATAATCTGCTTTCTATAGTTTGTGCTTCAATCTTATTATGGTCTATACATAGTTTAATACTAAAGGGAATTAAACAAGCAGCTTTTATAAACGTTATCACAACAATAGGAAAATTAGTGCCTATATTTGTATTTATTACTGTAATGATAATATTCTTTAATGTAAAGACTATATCCATTGATTTTTGGGGCGGCGTAAGTCTTGGAAGTGTAATGAATCAGGTTAAAAGCACTATGCTTGTTACATTATGGGTGTTTATAGGAATTGAAGGCGCCGTTGTAATATCAGGAAGAGCAAAAAAAAGGTCAGATGTTGGTAAAGCAACAGTTATTGGACTAATAGGAACATTAATAATTTATATTTTAATATCAGTTCTATCATTAGGAGTGATGAGCAGAGAAGGCTTATCACAGCTAGATACTCCATCAATGGCATATGCCATGGAGCATGTAGTAGGAAAATGGGGAGCGATATTTATAAATTTAGGATTAATAGTTTCACTTTTTGGAGCATTACTTGGCTGGACAATGCTTGCAGGAGAAATTCCATATGTTGCTGCAAAAGATGGGGCAATGCCTAAATTGTTTGCAAAGGAAAATGTGCATGGTTCACCAGTAAATTCACTGTGGATAACAAATGGCTTGGTAGAGATATCTTTAATAGTAACTTTGTTTTCAAGCAGCACATATCAGGCTTTATATACAATGGCAACTTCAGCAATATTGGTGCCATATTTATTCAGCGCTTTATACGGCTTGAAACTAACTATTACAGGTGAAACGTATGATACTAATCCGGCTGGCAGAGGTAAGGATCTATTCTTAGGCATAGTATCAAGTATATATGCTACATGGCTTATATATGCAGCTGGAATGCAATATATGCTCATGGTAACTATACTATATTCAGTTGGTATATTTGTATTTGTTAGAGCTAAAAAGGAAAGAAATGAAAAAGTTTTCTTAAGTTATGAAAAAGTAATTGCTGTTATAAATGTAATATTAGCAGTAATAGCTGTAGTCATGATTGCAATGGGAAAACTTAGCTAAATAGGAGGCTTAAAAATGAAATTAGTAGTGGCATTAGGTGGAAATGCTTTGCAGGCCGATGGTATGCCGGCAACTGCAGAATCCCAATTAAAAGTAATAAAAGAAACAGTAAAATATTTAGGCGACATGATTGAAAATGGACACGAAATTGTAATAGTACACGGAAATGGACCACAGGTAGGCAGATTGGTAATACAAAATGAATATGCATCAAAAGTGACTCCAGCAATGCCATTTGATGTTTGCGGAGCAATGAGCCAGGGTATGATTGGATACCATATTCAGCAGGCAATGAGAGACGAGCTTAGAAGAAGAGGAATAAACAAAGCCGTAGCTTCAATTATTACACAGGTTGTAGTTAACAAAAATGATAAAGGATTTAAAAATCCAACTAAGCCAATAGGTCCTTTCTATTCTAAAGAAGAGGCAGAAACAATTAAAGAACAAAAAGGATATGCTATGATTGAAGATGCAGGAAGAGGATATAGAAGAGTTGTAGCATCACCAATACCTGAAAGAATAGTTGAGCTTGACACCATTAAAACTCTGGTGAACGCTGGACAAGTTATAATTACAGCTGGAGGCGGCGGAGTTCCAGTAATAGAAAATGAGGATAAAAGCCTTACAGGTGTAGCTGCTGTTATTGATAAGGACTTAGCATCAGAAAAACTTGCGGAAGATCTTGATGCAGATACATTGATGATTTTAACAGCAGTAGATAAAGTGGCTATAAATTTTGGAAAACCAAATCAAAAGAATTTGTCTAAAATGTCTATTGAAGAAGCTGAAAAATACATGGAAGAAGGTCAATTTGCTCCAGGAAGTATGCTTCCTAAAGTAAAAGCAGCTGTAAAGTTTGCTAAATCAAAATCAGGAAGAAAATGTTTAATAGCTTCTCTGAATAAAGCAAATCAGGCCTTAACAGGCGAAAGCGGAACTATAATAATGCAGTAATAAAAGCTGGCCCCAATTATTAAATTTGGGGGCAGCTTTTTATCCTATATGGAGATGTTGTCTGATTTTCTCTAAATTATAGCCAAATTCTTTATCAAGTTCATCTCTGTGCTTTGAATATATTTCTGCAATAAAAATATCGTGGGTAATGAAACACTCTGTAACCAGCATAAATGACTTATTCTGGGTCCAGACACAGGAGCTGTCATTTCCTTTAATAATGGCAAAAAGACACTCATTATAATCTGTAACAAGACATATCCATCTGCCATTTACAGCGGCATCCTCCTTCATACCATGCATTTCGTGATAATATATCTTACCTATCTCGTTTTTTACAGTTCCATAAAGTATTGAAACCATATCAACATTTCTTTTGCTGGCCTTTAATAAATCCTCATAAAAACTGTCGTATTCTTCATCCCACATGGATAAATATATGCTTTTATTAGAATTATTAATCATGGAAGCAATTTTATTCTTTATTGAATCTATGTCGTTAAAATGCCACATATAATCTGATGTTTGAACATCACTTATATTTTTAATATTTTCTTTAAGGTAATCTATTGTTGATTCCGTTGAATTCTTATAGTTGTTTAAAAATTCATCTAATGGAAGCGCAGAGTATTTTACCGGCTCAAAACCGTTCATGCTGGATATACCTTTATTAACAAGAGATCTAACGGTTTCATAAATTTTCGACTGAGGTACACCTGATCTTTTGCTTATTTCGTAAGCTGTAATCTCCTGATTTTCAAGCAGGGTTAAATATACTTTGGCTTCATATTTGTTAAAGCCTATAGTTGTTAGTTTGTTAATTATTTCATCTTTCAGGTTCATATATTCCTCCATTGTAATTTGTATTATTTATATCTTCTATTTTACAATTATATCTTTAAGTTCTCTTTTTGGAACATGGTGAATTTGATTTTCATCTCTGTAATACTTTACATTATTATTTACAATTGGTTCCAGTTTTACGGTTTCTTTTGGCTTGCCAAGTGCTATGACCATTACTATATCGTACACTTCGTCTATTTTAAGTTCCTTTGCAATAGCAGCCTTATTTACACTTGCAAACATGCATCCTCCTAATCCTTTTTCTACAGCTCCAAGGAGAATATTTGTTGCAGCAATACCATGGTTCCAAAGCAGATTTTTACTGATACGGGTGTCATTAAGCATTAATATATATGCACTTGGTCGTTCACCTTTTTCAGGGCCTTCAAAGTCAGTTAAATATGCAGCCCATTTTATGTTATTAAAGATAATTTCATTGGTAATCTTAGAATTTGATAAATAATATTTCAGGCTCTGCAGGTTGCCTCCGCAGGATGATATTCTTGCCAAATCTACAAGCTCCTCTAAAGTTTTTGTATCTATTGTTTCATTCTCGTAAAATCTTCTGTAGCTCCTGTTTTTTAGAATTAAATCTTTTATCATAATAACCCTCCCAAAATTAACATAAAAATAGTATATACTTTAATTCTAATTTTACATATGATTTTTTTCAAGTGTAATAAATTGATACACCTGTATGCTTTTGATATAATTAATTAATAAGTTTTTATACATATTAAAACAGAGGAGAATTAATAATGAACAGTAGCAATAGTTTTTTAGAAAATTTATATTATTCAGCTGATGAAATCAAATTTAAAAGAAATTATATTTATAGTAAGTTTTTAAATATATCAGAGAATATAAAAAGTTCAGTAATAAAAAAGATATCAACAGATGATTTATATCTGCTCTTAAAGTTATATGATGAAACTTTTCTTAAGGGTTATTTAAATGAAAATTCACATGGGAATATTCACTTTTCACTGTCAAAAAGAATGACAAGCAGTGCTGGAAAAACAATTTATCCAGGAAATATAAAATATCTGCCTTTATGTGATATTAAATTTGAAATAAGAATGGCAGTTAACTTTTTCTTTAAATTTTATGAAACAAAGGGACATAAGGTTGTTAATGGAATTATTGCAAATGATGCAGTAGAGGCATTGCAGCTGGTATTTGAACATGAAATATGCCATGTTTTAGAGCTAACAATGTACAGGCAGTCCAGCTGCAGCGGCAATAGATTTAAAACAATGGCTAATAGGATTTTCGGCCATACTAAATCCTATCATGAACTTCCTACAGCAAGTCAGATTGCAAAAGAAAATTACAAAGTATCAATAGGCAGTAAGGTAGTATTTAAATATAATAATTTAAATTTAAGCGGAATTATAACCAATATAAATAAAAGAGCAACTATAATGGTATTAAACAATAATGGGAACTATGCAGATAAATACGGTAATAAATATATTAAGTATTATGTACCATTAAATATGATATTATAATAAATGCCCGGCAGTTTTAAATAATTAAAATTCCACCGGGCACTTATTAATTACATCCATTTTTCTGCCCATTTTTGAATTTCTTCCATAGCGTATTCCAGTTCTTTTCCCTTTTGAGTAATCTCATATTCTACTCTTACAGGGGTCTCAGGGAATACATTTCTTTCTATAATACCTTCAGCTTCAAGTTCTTTAAATCTTTCAGTGAGAACTCTGTCACTTAGTTCTGGAATTAATTCTTTTATTTCAGAAAATCTTTTAGGGCCATTAAGAAGAACTCTTATTATTAGTCCATTCCATTTTTTTCCCAGCAGCTTAAAAGCTTTTTCAAATCTGGGACATAGATGGAAATCATTCATAAAATCACCTCACTAATAGTTTACATACTAAATGAACAAAAGTAAATAAAAATAAGCAATAAGCTTACTTGACTAATGTGTATTACTTATAGTACATTACTAGTAAGAAGTAAGAAGTATAGGAGGAAATTTTAATGGGCTATTCAAGTTTTACTGAATTAATAAAAGCTAGAAAATCTGCAAACAATTTTAAAGAAGGCATTGAAATTCCCAAGGAGGAATTTGATGAAATATTTAAATTATTAGCGCTGCAGCCATCATGTTTCAATCTTCAGCATGCAAGATATCTAGTAATAAGGGATAAGGAAATGAAAGAGCTTTTTAAAGATAAAGCATGCCCTCAATATAAGGTTCATACAGCATCTGCTGCAGTTCTGGTGTTTGGAGATAAAATGGCCTATAAGGATGTTGAAAAGATATATGAACCAATGAAACAGCTGGGTATGATGGATGAGGTAGCATATTCAAAAGTGGTATCGGATACCTATAATCTTTATGAGGGCAGAGGAGAAGTATTTATAAGAGACGAAGCTATAAGAAATGCATCATTATCTGCAATGATGTTTATGTTAATTGCAAAGGACAGAGGCTGGGATACATGTCCAATGATTGGTTTTAACGGAGACATGGCAAAAAAATTATTTGAAGTTCCAGATCAGTTTGAGCCTGCAATATTAATTACCATTGGCAAAGAGGATCCAAATAAAAAGAGATTAAGAGGGTACAGAAAGCCAGTAGAGGAATTTGTAAAATATATATAAAATAAATGCTGACAAAAACAATTGCCAGCATTTTATTTGCAATTTTTAAGCTAAGCTTTCTGCCCTGCCAGCAGTTTCAGTAAGCTTACCATCTACAAATCTTGTTATCATCATTGAAGATACAGTATTACCTGTGGAGTTTAACACAGTTGCAGGAGCATCAATAATTGTACTTATTATTGCAATAATAGGCAGCACATTTGCAGAAAAGCCATATATACTTATAATTAACATCTCACCTATCATACCGCCGTTTGGTATAGCACCCATAACTGCTCCTACTAAAAATGAAACAAATATAATACCTAAAATTGCATGAAAACTCTTCATATCTTTACCGTAAAGGCCAAGTAAGAAGGTTACCTTCATTACACCTCCGAAAACCGATCCATCTTTATGAATATTAGCTCCAAGGGGAACCACTGTTTCAGCAATGTCATCTGGAACACCCATTTTTTTAACAGATCTAATATTAGTTGGAATACATGCAGCACTGGAGCAGGTTGCCAATGCCATAATAGAAGGCTCAGCTGCATTCCTCCAGAAAATTTTTATACCGTTTTTTCCGCCAGCTGTAAAAGCATAAAGACTAAAGAATCCGAAATAATATATAAGTGCTAAAACAATATAAAGGACAAATACTCTTAAATATCCTTGAAGGATCTGGGAACCCAGCTGACCTATCATAGATGCAAAATAGCAGCCAAGACCTATTGGTGCATAGTACATAACTAAACTAACTAATTTCATCATAACATTTGTTGCAGACTCCAGAAATAGAGATACCTGTCTGCCTTTTTCTCCAATCATAGCTGTGGAAACTCCAAACAATACAGAAAATACTATGAGCTGAAGCATATTTTTTCTTGAAAGTAATGCAGAAAAGTCTGAAACTGTAAATACATTAACAATCTGCTGAAGTACTCCCTGATTAGCATTGTCTGTAGAACTTTTCCCTGTAACAGCAATTATCTTCTTTATAGACTCCTGATCAAGTCCTTTTGTGGGACTGAAAACCAAGGTTCCAAGAAATGCAAAAACTGAGGCTATTAATGCAGTTATTGTAAATATTATCACAATACTGCTCATTATTTTACCAAGTCTTTTCATACTTTTCATGCCTGCAATGGAAGAAGATACACTAAAAAATACAAGGGGTACAATTATTGTAAACATCAAATTGATGAAAAGGGTACCTAAGGGTTCTAAAACAGAAGCCTTTGGACCAGCTGCTATACCTATTATTCCACCAAGTATTACTGAACTAAGTAAAATAATTGAGGATTTGTAGGTTTTTAAAAAATTATTCATTTAATATTCCTCCTAAATTAATTAAATATAACTTGAATTTAATCTATAAGTATTACAATATTATTTTATTACAATAAAATGCAGTATATATTGTTAAATATGCTTAGTTTATTGCAATAAGTGCTTTATAAGTATATAACATATATTAAAATCATTTGTCCAAAGGTTAAAATTATATTATTATATAAAATAAAAGATAAAAGTAAGGAGATGAGCAAGTGAAATCGGTTTTATTAAAATTGTCAGGATTATGGCTGTTTTTAATAACAATAATAATTAATATGGTTTTCTCAAAGGTCCCTGCAGCTGTTGAAGTGCATTACTCCAATGGATTTAATAAAGCAATAAGACAGCTTTTAAGCACAGCCTCAGGAATTTTTCCTTTTTCATTAGCCGAATTAATTGTAATAGCTGTTTTAATTTATGCATTATTTCTCATAGTAACATTGATTATTAACTTAAGAAAGTGTAAAAATAAGAAAACTTTAATATTTAATTTCGCAGCAAAAGTATTATTTATTATTTCAGTTATATACTTCTTGTTTATATTTCTTTGGGGATTAAATTATAACAGACTTTCATTTGCTGATATTTCAAAACTAAAGGTAGATACAACATCCTCTAAAGAATTAGCAGGTTTATGTGAGGAACTCATTAACAGAGCAAATAATTTAAGAGATGATTTAAAAGAAGATAACACAGGAGTAATGTATATATCTGGAGGATATAAAGATGTTTTTGCCAGGGAGGCTTCAGGTTATGAAGCTCTTTCAAAAAAGTATAGTGAACTTAGCGGAAGCTACGGAAGTCCAAAGCCTGTACTTATGTCTAAATTAATGTGTTATACAGGTATAACAGGCGTGTATTTCCCATTTACAGGAGAAGCAAATGTTAATGTAAGCATTAATGATTTTATGCTGCCATGCACATCAGCACATGAAATGGCCCATCAAAGGGGATTTGCCAGGGAAGACGAGGCAAATTATATTGCCTATGCTGCCTGCACATTAAGTCCCTATGCTGATTTCCAATATTCAGGAGTGATGCTTGGCTTAATTTATTCTATGGACGCTCTAAAAAAAGCAGACTATAATCAGTATAAGGTACTTACAGCTAAATATTCTCCAAAAGTACTAAGGGATTTAAAAAGTGACAATGAATTCTGGAGTAAATATGATGGTGTCATTGAAAATGTATCTGATAGTATAAATAACAATTATCTAAAATCAAATGGTCAGCAGGACGGAGTTAAAAGCTATGGAAGAATGGTGGATTTATTAATAGCAGAATATAAGGAACAAATTAAAAATAATTATTGATTGGAAGTGATATTTTGAAGATTATTCATACATCTGACTGGCATTTAGGTAAACTTCTTGAAGGCAACAGCAGACTTGAAGAACAGGAGCAGTTTATAGATGAATTTGTACAAAAGGTTGAAGAAAAAGATGCAGATCTAATTATTATAGCAGGTGATATTTACGATTCGGGCAATCCTTCAGCAAAAGCTGAATGTCTTTTTTATAATGGAGTTAAAAGAATTTCAAATAATGGCCGTCGTGGAATTTTAATAATAGCTGGTAATCATGACAGTCCTGAAAGACTTGAAGCAGTTATTCCACTTGCAAGAGAACAGGGAATTATCATTTTGGGAACTCCAAAGAGTGTTATTGAAACAGGAAGGTTTGGAAGTTTTAATGTGGTGGATTCAGGAGAAGGATATATAGAGCTTTGCATAAACAATGAAAGTGCAGTGATTTTAACAATTCCTTACCCCAGCGAGAAGAGATTAGGAGAAGTATTGTCTCAGGAAAGTGATGAGGAACAAGTTCAAAAAAGTTATTCTGCAAGAATTGGAGAAATTTTTAATGAGCTTTCAAAGAAATACAGAAAAGACACAATTAATCTAGCAGTATCACATCTTTATGTTGCAGGGGGTGAAACCTCAGACTCTGAAAGAGCAATTCAGTTAGGAGGAAGTTATGCAGTACAGCTTAATGACCTTCCTGCAAAAGCTCAATATATAGCTCTGGGACATCTGCATAAAAATCAGGTTTTTAATATAGGTGATGTACCTGTAGTATATTGCGGTTCACCTATTAAATACAGTAAAAAGGAAAAAAACAATAAAAACTGTATTTATTTTATTGATTTAAAGCCAGGTGAAAAAGCAGCTCCTGAAAGAATATATTTAACTGATTATAAGCCCATAGAAGTATGGAAATGCAAAAGTATAGATGAAGCAATTGACAGATGCAGAAATGATGGTAAAAGAAATATATGGGTTTATATTGAGATTGATTGTGATAGAATTATTTCTCAGCAGGAAATTAAAGAAATGAAGGACTACAGGCCTGATATAATAGAAATAAAGCCAAACCTTAAAGGTACAGAAAATGAAAATGAAATTTATGAAAATCTTACAGAAAAAAGCATGGAAGAAGTCTTCAGAAAGTTTTACCTGTGGAGAAATGAAACAGAGCCCACTCAGGAGCTTGTAGAATTGTTTTTGAGCATTGTGGATGAGGAGGAAGTGTAATGAAGCCTATACGTCTTGAAATTGAAGGATTTAACAGCTTTAGAGATAAGCAGATAATAAATTTTAAAAAGTTAACTGATAAAGGATTCTTTGGCATTTTCGGAAAAACAGGCAGCGGCAAATCATCTATTCTTGATGCCATAATTTACGCTCTTTATGGAAAAATAGAACGTGATCAGGGAGGATTTATAAATTTAAATTCTGATAAGGCTGTTATTAAATATACATTTGAAATAGGTGCTGGTGATGAAAGAAAAACATATCATATTCACAGAGTAACAAAACGGGATAAAGATGGAGGCTATAAGAGCACAATTGCAAAATTATATCAGGTTAAAGGTGAAAATCTTGAAATACTTTGTGATGGAAAGTCAAATGTTGACAAAAAAGTAATAGAAATTATAGGATTAAAGCACACTGATTTTACAAGGGCCGTGGTTCTTCCTCAAGGAAGATTCAGTGAATTTTTAAAGACAACTCCTAAGGAAAGAAGCGAAATGCTGGAAAGATTATTTGGCTTAAAAAAATATGGAAGTGCTCTTACAGAAAAGCTTAAAAAAGAATCTCAAAAGAATAATAATGAGCTCATTAGGATAGAAGGAGAATTAGGATATTATAAAGATGTTAATGAAGAAAAATTAAATTATATAAGTAATGAATACAATGATTTGCTAAAACAGGTTGAAGACCTTAGAAGGAAAAAGAAGGAAGCAGATAATACTTTTGATAAATATAAAAATATCTGGCTTCTTCAAAATGACCTTAACAGCAGGCTAATTGAAAAAAATAAATACATGGCTGATAAACCGCTTATGGATGAAAAGAAAAGGCTTGCAAAGGATGGAGAAAGGGCTTTATTGGTTAAGCCATACATTGACAGATTTGAGTCGGCTGAGAAGGATCTTCACAGTGTTACAGAAAATTTAGCCAATGAAAATAAGGAATATACACACATAAAATCACTAATAGAAAATATAAGTGCTGAGTATGAAAAAGCTTATACCATTAAAGAAAAAGAACTGCCTGAATTAAATAAAAAAGAGGCAAATGTATCTCAGGCTATAAAAATGATTCAGCAGCTAAAGCAATATGATACTGAAATTAATGCATTAAAAGAAAACTATTCACTTACAGACAAAGAAAGAAAGACATTAGAAAGCAGCATTAATTCAAAAGAAGAAGAATTAAAACACTGCATAAATACAATAAGCATAAAAGAAAATGAAATAGCTGATATATTTTTATCACCTGAAGAAAGAGAAAAAACCATTAAAGCTCTGGATATTGAAAAAAGCATTAAAAATATAAATATTGATATAGAAAAGCTTATAAAGGAAAATGAAAAACAAATAGCTGAAATAAATATTGATAAAAAAGCTTTAGCTGATTTAGAGAAAAAGTTTAGTGGAGTAAAAGATGAAATTGAAATCATAAAAGTAAAGTTAACAGGATTAAATAACAATTGCCCTGGAGATAATGATTTATTAATTGAAAAACTAAATCAATATAATGATTTTGAAAAAAAGCTGGAAGAAAATAAAAAAATACTGGATTTAAAACTTCAAAAGGAAAAAGAATATACACAGTTAAAAAACAGTTATGAAGAATTAAAAGTAAAAAAGAAAAATAAGAGTGCAGATATACTTGATATATCTGAAAAACTTAAAAAAGAAAAAAATGAGCTTGAACACATAAAAGTTAATAATATGGCAGGGCTTATTGCCTCAAATTTGAAAGAAAATGATCCCTGCCCAGTATGCGGCAATGTACATAAAGTAAAATTAGCTGAACTTGTTGATGTTAAAGTAATTGAAGAAAAAAATGTTATAATAAATGAGTTGGAACATGAGTATGAAAGTTTAGACAAAGAAATAAGAGCTTTAGATACTGAATTTGCACAAACAGAAGTTACCTTAAATTCTGTAACCTGTGATCTAAAAGATAAGGAATCAAAATTAAAAGACTTCAATGTTAAAGAAGAAGAATTAGTTCTTGAGAAAATGAAGAAAGAATATATTCAGTTAAAATACAGCATGGAACAATGGAAAAGTGAAAAGGAAGAATCCTCAGATAAATTAAGTGAATTGGAAAAGAACAAATCATCACTTGAAATTCAAAAGGTAAGATTTGAAGAAGCTGTAAGAAAAGGTACAATTCTTACTGAGAAATACACTAGTGATATTAATAATAAAAATATGGATTTATCAAAATTTAGTGAAAAAATAAAACTTCTAAAAGATGAGCTGGGTATTGATGACTTCCAGATCAGATATACTGATATTATTGAAAATGATAAGAAAAGGAGCAGTTTAGAGAAACAGTTAAAGGATACCAGAGCTTTAAAGGAACACATTGAAAGCACCATTAAAACTGATAATGAGAATCTTCAAATTAAAGTTAATGAATTATCTACCATGTTGGAAAGTGGAAAGCAAAGGGCACAATTTATAGAAAAACTTAAAAATGATATTAAAACACTTTCTGATGGCATGGAACCTGAATCATATATTGAAGAAATAAAAAGTAAGATTTTGTTAATAATAAATAATGAAAAAAAGCTTAAGGATAATCTTGAAAATCATACAAGTAAAAAAAATGAAATAGAAAAAAATATAAATACCCTTAGCAGATTAAAAGATAATTTTTTAAAGGATGCTGGGAGATTTAAAGAAGAGCTAAACATAAAGCTGAAAGAAAATTCATTTAGTTCTAAGGAAGATGTTATTGCTTCATACTTAAATAAAGGTGATTTAGAGGCTTTACAGTTAGAAATAAAAAAATATGATGATGAATACAATAAAATATTAAATAATATTGAAGAAATAGAAAAAAAATTAAATGGAGAAAAAATAGAAAATGAACAGTGGAATGAAATTCAAAAAAACACTGCAGAGTTAAATAAGCTTTTAGAAGAAAAAATAGGGCTTATTGCTGCAAAAAAAAGCGAAATTTCTAAAATGAAAGCACTTGTTGAAAAGTTAAAGCTTATTTTAATAGAAAGAGAAAAATACCTTCACAAAAAAGACCTTTTAGATGAATTGGAAAAGATATTTAAAGGAAATAAGTTTGTAGAATTTGTTGCTCACGGGCAATTAAAATATGTAACTGCTGAGGCTTCCAGAAGGCTTTTAAGAAACACCAAGGATAAATTTGAACTTAAGCTTAATGAAGATGGAGAATTTTATATTAAGGATAATTCCAGCGGTGGATTGCTTCGCTCTACAAATTCTTTATCAGGTGGCGAGTTATTCTTAGCTTCTTTATCCTTAGCACTGGCCCTTTCATCCCATATTCAGTTAAAAGGCTCTGCACCTTTGGAATTTTTCTTTCTTGATGAAGGCTTTGGTACTTTAGATGATGAATTACTGGATACAGTTATGGATTCTCTTGAAAATCTTAGGAGTGAAAAGTTAAGTGTTGGAATAATTAGCCATGTTAAGGAACTTAGAGACAGGGTACCTATTAAAATACTGGTTAAATCATCATCTGCGGTTGAGGGCAGTAAAATTGTAATAGAAAACAGTTAAAAAGGAGAAAAAAATGAACGATAAAAATATTGAAATGATGAAAAAAATAATTGAAGAAAAGAAAAAGAAAAGTTCCATGCAAAGTGGAAGCTCAAGGGCCCAAAAAAACATAGGCCATGAAAAAAAGGCAAGCAGAAGCTCCAAGAAAACAGGAGGCCTATTTGACAAGTAATAAATAAGGGGCTGTCGCATTAGCAGTTAAAACTGCTGATGCAAGGCTCATTTTTTATTGAAGGCTGAAACTAAAGATTAAAGATTAAAGAACAAATAATGTTGATTTTCTTACAGAAAATCTTAAAATTCAATTTGCTGAGTGAATCATGCGTTTTAAGAACCAAGGATGGCTCTAATTACAGTTTAACTAATAAAGTTAAAAAAGGATTTGAAAAATCCAGAGCCGATAGGCTGCCCCTTAAAACCCAAAGATTAAAGTCTGTTCTTTAATCTTTCCTGCTTTAGATATATGGCTCTTTTATTAAATAGTGTTGATAAAGTAACAAATTCCCGCTAGGGACAGGCTAATTAAAACAGACTTCAGCATTTCTCATATTTATATATGTATTTTGGATATTAATTTTACTTATTGCTTCTATAAATTTATTTATTGCAAATGGGATATTATTAAAATTATCGCTCTTTAAGAATTTGAATAAGCTCAAATAATTATTTAAATACTTTGTTGCTACTCCTCTAAAACGGTACATCCATTCCATGCAGTCACATCTATATTTTACTGCTTCAGAGCTATTATCAAGATATTTATTGATCTCCCTTATTTTCTTTCTCTTAAAGAACATGGCAAAAAAGCTTTTCGGTCTTGAGACTGCCTGCTTATTTTTATTTAATATTTTTCCAATATAATTTTCCATATCCATTGCATTCATACGTCCTGTGCCAACTGCTCTGGAATAAATATTTTTATGTGAATCCAGTGCTGTAATAACGCAGACTTTATTATTGCTGATATTAATGTAACTTACGCTTTGATCATGAACTCTCTTTTCATTATGTTCAATGCTTTTCTGTCCCTTTCGGGAGAATTTTAAGAAGAAATTTTCAAGTTCAAACTTTCCCTGCATTTTATTTTGTTTAACCATTTTTAAAGCAGAGAGCAGCTTGTGCCTCCAGTAAAATAGTGTTACATAAGAAACGCCAATTTCCCTGGCTGCCGCAAAACTAAAGATTAAAGAACAAATAACAAATAACAAATAATGTAGATTTTCTGCTTTGGCAGAAAATCTACTAATTTATAATGGTT